>Ga0315902_10002459_pt1 | contig 28792 bp, 25 predicted proteins | sample LakEriMetagenome_9_FD_203523 | JGI IMG/M metagenome (GOLD analysis project Ga0315902, IMG submission 203523) | Freshwater fungal communities from buoy surface, Lake Erie, Ohio, United States - Buoy 12 MA117 | ecosystem: Environmental > Aquatic > Freshwater > Lake > Lake biofilm | place: USA...
AACGGGTAATTACTCAGTACTGATTACTGATACCAATAACTGTACATTCACCTTGGATTGTTTCTTGGGAGAACCTGCTCAAATTCAACCATCGTTTGATTCAGACATATTGAGTGGTTGTAGTCCGCTGGTGGTAGAGTTCTTCAACACATCGGATGCTGATTTTAATTGTGAATGGACTTTTGGTGATTCGCTCACATATACAGGATGTGAGGATGTGGTCATGACATTTGACACAGGAGGCGTGTATGATGTTCACCTCACGGCTTATGATGCCAATGGATGTTTTAATGATGTCACATACACCGATTACATTACGGTGTATCAAACGCCAAATGCATCCCTAACAGCAACACCAACCCTACTTTTCCCTGAATCGCCCATAACAACGATATTAAACACTTCTACACCTGCTGATTTTTACATTTGGAATATGGGAGTTGGAGATCCCGACGAACTGTATTTTGAGCCGGGAGATTATCAGTATCCGGCAAATATTGCAGATACATTTATGATAACACTCTATGCCATCACAACAGAGGGTTGTGCCGATACGGCCTATCAGCAAATACTATTCAACAACGATCCTTTTTACTACGTTCCCAATACGTTCATACCAGATGAAGACAACCGAAATGAGATTTGGACACCTGTATTTTCGAACTTAGAAAACGTCAAAAAATACAACATGCAGGTCTTCAATCGCTGGGGAGAACTAGTATTTGAATCAACGAATCCGACTTATGGTTGGAATGGAACCTATCACGGACAAAAGTGCCAAGACGGAACCTACACCTGGAAAATGCAATTCACGTGGTATGACCGAAGAACCTACGACAAAACAGGGCATGTTAACTTGTTGAGATAGGGGAGGAGATTAGGAGAAAATATGAGATCAAAATATTACGTACTATTAATAAGTGTTTTTTATTTGACTAATTTACAATGTCAAGTTATAAGTAGAGAGGATAAAGAACTTTTTAATCAATTTGGTAGTGATTTTCAATGGGGTACTGCCTGCGCAGCGTATCAAATAGAGGGTGCTTGGAATATGGAAGGAAAGGGTCCATCAATTTGGGATCACTACACTCAGAAAAAAGGTAAAATAAAAAATAACGACAATGGAAATATTGCGGTAGATTTTTATCATCGTTATAAGGAAGATATTGCCTTAGCAAAGGAGATGAATTTTAAAGTTTTTCGATTCTCAATTTCTTGGCCTCGAATATTACCAAAAGGAACAGGTGAGGTAAATAAAAAAGGTATACAATTTTATCACAATGTAATAGATGAATGTTTGCGTCAAGGATTGGAACCTTGGATAACAATTTACCATTGGGATTTACCTCAAGAACTTCAAAATCAAGGAGGGTGGGCCAATAAAAAAATTATCGATTGGTTTAGTGAATATTCAAAGATTTGTGCAATGGAGTATGGCACTAAAGTGAAGAATTGGATGATATTTAATGAACCAGCAGCCTTCATTGGGTTAGGTTATTTGGCTGGATACCATGCGCCAGGAAAAAGAAGTATTTCAGGATTTTTAAAAGCGACTCATTATTCGTGTCTTGCTTTGGCAGAGAGTGCTAGAATTGTTCGGAAAGAGGTGAAATTTGCAAAAATTGGAACTACGTTTAGTTGTTCATCTGTAGATAATTACCAAGATAATCCTAAAAATAATTCTGCCAGAAAAAGAATGGATGCCTTATTGAATCGAATGTATATTGAGCCTAGCTTAGGTTTGGGATATCCAGAAAATGATTTTCCGATATTGAAAAAAATTCGTAAATACATGGAGCCAGGAGATGAAGCGCTCTTAAAATTTGACTTTGATTTCATTGGATTACAAAATTATTTTCGAGTTGTTGTAAAAAAAAGTCCTTTGATTCCAGTAGTTTGGGCAAAACAAATGAGTGCTAAAAAGAGAGGAGTTCAGGTTAATAAAATGGGGTTTGAAATTTATCCGGACGGAATATATAGAATTTTAAAGCAGTTTTCAGAGTACAAACAGATTAAGGAAATCATTATTACAGAAAATGGAGTATGCTTTGAGGATGAGTTAATAAATGGAAAAGTTGATGATGAAAAAAGAATAGATTTTTTTCGGTCGTATCTTGAATCAGTTTTGAAAGCTAAGAGGGAGGGAATTCCTGTTAACGGTTATTTTGTTTGGAGTTTAACCGATAATTTTGAATGGAGAGAAGGTTATCAACCAAGATTTGGTCTGGTATATATTGACTATAAAAATCTCAATCGATTTATAAAGGATTCTGGATTTTGGTTTCAACAAGGAATAAAGAAATAAAAAATGACCCCTCTAATTTAATGAAAGGGGTCATTTTAAAATCCTTATGACGCAATCTAAATCTTACTTACAAACGTAACTGGCTAACGTTTTTTGTAATCCAATTACGTCAATACCTTTTTTCAATTCTTTTTTCAAAGGAGTTTGAGCTCCGGATAACCATATTTTTATTTCACAGTCTCCATCAAATGCTCCTGCAGTTTCAACTAAAAATTGAGTAATTGATTTGTATGGAATCGTGTGGTACTCTTGTTTAGAACCAGTCATTCCTTGCACATCCAACATGATTAATCGTTTATTAGTAAAGATCCACTTATCTCTAAAAATTTTGAATGCTGATTCAACTTGCTCACCGTCAAAAAGAACCGGTGCAAAATCTCTCTCTAGCTCTTTAGGGTCCAATTCCGTAGCCCTACCCATTAAATTTGAAAACAATCCCATCGTATAAAAAATTTGAATTTTCCCTACTCACTTATGGCATTTCGGGTTTTACCAAAAAAACATATTTATGTTTTTATTTGGTAAATTTATAAATATTTTTGGTTGCAAATTCAAAAAAATATTCACTAGTGATTATAACTGGAAATTGTTTACAATTTCATTAGTTGTTTTATTTGTTGTGCATTTTGAGATAAAAATGGCTTATTTATTTTTCAGTAAAAAATCGATGCATAAAACGGCACTTAACATCAATTTTCTTATTGGTTCGTTTGGATTAACAACGTCATTAATTACTAGAATATAGTTATCGGCTGTAGTGAAAAGTTCCTTTCCTATTCCTGCCCACTTTTTTGTGATTCTGGCCAATTCTGTATTATTGTTAGTGATCTTGAAATCCCAACCAATTAGATTTCCTTGAAGTGTTCCTAAATTATTTTTTGACAAATCTGTTAATTCTATCTTTGCTCCTCCTATTCGAAATTTACGTTGAAGCAGTCCAATTGGGGAGTTGTTTTCATCAAAAATCATGATTGGAGTGAAGCCCCAAAAAGTTGATTTTCTTTTCATAGATAATACCAATTGGTTATTGCGATCTTTAATTTCAACGTGAAAAGGTGTCATCATTTTAAAATTTGTAAATCGAAATATTTTTGTAAGAAAACCAAGTTTATCCTCACGACAAGTCATGATTAAATCTGATGTTTCTGGACAATAGATATCAAAATTATTTGCAGCCTTGAACATTCCAAGATGCTGTTTTACCAAATAGAGATTTTTACTTAATAACTCATTCATACTATTATTTTTTTGCTAGGTTTTTCTTTAATTAATCCGAAGAAATATCTTTTTGAATGAATTACTTCTTTCAGTGAGGGTTCTTTCTCTTTGTTTTTCAAATAATTTTCATCTTGGTGAAATTGGTAAATTAGCTCCTTCGCTAAATATTTGTATGATTTCCAATCGGATTTAATTTTTTTGTCGTGATTTGTCATTGACCAAATTTGAAAATCTTCCGATTTAAAAAAATGATAAACAGTACTCTCTAAGTCATTTGCTCCTCTTTCAATTCCATTTAAAATACGCATGGAAACGGTTTGCCATTTTAATGAGAAATTCATCCACCATAGATAATCAAAAAGTGAATAAATTTTGAAGGGACTTTTATGAATCAATGGGTTCATGTATTCGATAATATTTTGGGTGTATTTATCGGTACCTAATTTTCTTGAAATCGCAAAATCTAGGATGTTTTCATAAGGACTGAAAGCATCATTTGATTCAATAGTGAGCTTCAATTTGTCACTCCCAAAAAGCTGGTCTCCATGCTCTCCTGTGATAATGATATCTTGGGGAAAAATATTGTCATAAATTGTTCCTTCAATCAGTTTATAGGTTAACTTGTTTTCAATAATATCCTTAAAAAAAGTAGGGTATTCATCAATTGATTCTTGCGAAAGTAGAATGTTAATTCTCGAAAGATCATTTTCATTTTTACAAATTTTTAAAATTGAAACAAGGGCTAATGTTGAATCAATCCCTCCTGACCAAAGTAGTTTAATTTTACCTTCAGTTTTTGACAATATTTCTTCTGCTCTTTCTTTGCAGATTTCTTCAAAGGATTTAGGCTTATTGAGGGAGGGAATCGAGTCAATTATTTTAAAATTAAATCCAGAATCTAATGTATTTGTGCGGTCAATTAATGTCGCGCCAAAAAACTCACAACTTTTTAAATAGACTGGATTTGCTTTTTTTTTGTGAGTCTTAAATAATTCTCTTTGTGAAAGGAAATACAGCGGATTGTCAACACTTCGTGAAAACATTGTTTGTTTGGCTCTTACAAATGGACAAATACTGGTTTAATTTTTCTTCAAGTTCTTCTTGTGGAAAATTTCTAAAACTGCTAGTAAACATTCCAGAAAAGGAAAATTCTGAGTTATTTTTATTGATTCTTAGCAGAGGAAATCTTTTTTTAAAAATCCAAAAACCATTGTCTACTGCTTCAATTAACCATTCATTGGGTTGTTTTTTTATGCGATATGTAACTTTAATAATCTTTGTTTTTGATCCAGACTCATAATTTACTGTTTTTTCTCGTATGAGAAATGCTCGGTTTTCATTTTGACACATTTCATTAAAGCGAACTAAGAATTTGCTTATAACTAAATCGATTTCTTGCTCAATCATGATATTAAAATTGTTCCGTTAAACATTGGGTGATTTTTCTCATTGGAACCAACCGACGAAAATATGTGTAAAGGTATAGCAATTAAATATTCGTCAGAATAGGTTTCAAAGTGATGTGGACACATGGGTTCTAAAATGCAAATCATTCCTGGTTTTAATTCAGTGATTACATTTTTTGACTCCATACCAACAATGCTTTTTCCTTTGCCAGAAAGAATAAGAACCACTCTGTAGGTAGAGTGAATATGATGTTCTTGTTCTTTACTAGAAGGAGGCATTTTTAGATATTGTAATGTGGGGTCGCCCAATCGAATTGGTGCAAAAAGTTGTTTTGAAGAACAACCATTGATATATGGCAAAGAAGTAACTCCACTTAATGACACACTGGCATTTGGATGCATGTAGCCTCTAATTACTACGGCAACGTGAATAGATTCAATTGTGCATGGACCTTTTTGAACATGCGCATTATCAAGTTCTTGATCAAAAAAATAAACACAATCACCTTTTTCTACGTGTATGTTATGCTTCCCAATATAAGCTTTGAAAAAATACAATTGATTATTCGATGTTTCATAAACCGTCGAAACCGTTGAATCATAAAAATGTGCGCCAAACAACTCGTTAGTCATGGAACACTATTTTGAAAAGTTAAACTGAACATACATACAATGGATGGTTTATTAGTTGCTAATTGAATTAAATTAGAATGTATTTGTTTACTAAAGTATAAAATATTTCATACAACATGAACCTAAATTGAGAAAATACACTTCATACAACGGATAAAAAGATATGTTTTTCTTTAATGGTAAAACATCTCGTGTTTTTTCTGTTTTAAGCAGATTATATTGTGATCATTATAGAACAAAAGTTTTTGGACATGCGATCGATAAACCTAGTGTTAAATTGTTGTAAAGGCATGAATATACAAAAAACACAAAAAATCAATAAAGATCATCAGTTTTAATATTGTTAATCTTCTAGCATAGATTCATTAAGATTGGAGAAGATAATTAATTACCTACTCCATCCCCATCCATCTCCTGATCCATGGCCAACAGGAGGTTTAATACAAAGGGATGCAATTTATTTAGTTTTAAATTGTTGCCTACTCTTTATTGGATTTTCGGCTTTCTTCATTTTATAGTGGTTTAAACTTACCCATAACGTCAGTTCGTCTAAAAACCCATTTTCAGATTTCAAACAAACTGTTTTTTGGATAAATATAAGTGTTTTAAGAGATCTTTTGAACTTATTTCACAAAAAGTTTTAGCGTAAATTCTATCGTTAAAAACTCCGCTTGACCCCGATCTTTTCCTTGTATAAACTTCATAATGAAAGATAAGAAAATTGAGGATTTCAATGAATTTTAACCATTGCAGGTTATCAACAAAGTTGTTAAGGTTTTTAGACAGTTTGACGTTTCTCAACTCGGCGAATAGGTGGGATTTTGCGTAAATGGTCAACTCATGAACTTCACTTATTTTGCTAAATTAGCGTGAATGAATTAATTCTAACTTTGGGGGAAGATATGCAATTATATCTATTTTATCTTTTTGTTTTTTAATTTACGGAGTCATAATCAAACGGAAACTGTCCAATTTTGATAAGAGTTCCGTTCGAATTAAACCACAAATATGTGTATAATCCTTTATGCTTGAACTTCCAAGCATTTTCGAAGTCTGATTTTTTTATATTAAATTTTTGTTTACATTCTGACAAGTTAGTTTTATTTAGGGATAGCCCAAATATTAAGTCGTGAATTACGATATTGTTTTTTGAAGTCAATTCATACGCTTCAATTTTATGGTTATTACTTGCTCTATAATTTAGCCAAACATTCATGGCCCAAGCATTTAATATTAATCCATTGCTTATTTTCCACGTGTATTGGCTACCTGCGTCGCAGGGTAAGTTACAAGGAATGAACTTTGAATAGTTACCGTAAAGTGATATCAGATTACTAACTGACGTTGGTAAATTAAATTTTGTCCATTTAAATGCTGGTTTTTTGATTTGGCTAACAATATTATTTGGCTCATTTTTTTTAGAATTAGAGTTTGTATTATTTGGAATTATTTCTTTATTTGTTTGAAGTTCTAATTCTTTCTCTGATATTTTATTTTTGTTGGAGTTATTGCAACAGGATAATACAAATATTGAGAGCCCAAATCCGAATATTGTAATAAAGATTCTAGTTGTCATTATTAATTTATTTACTATTTTATTGCTAAATAATGAGAAGCAATTTCTTTAAGTATTAAAGCAAACACGTTCATTTATAAATAAGATTTATTGAACATTCTAAACTAATCGAATATTAAACTCAAGTAGATGATACCTATTTATAATGTAATATCCGTTAAAGGCTCCGCCAATTTGAAAGTTAAACGACCAATTTCCGTGTTCATTGGTCGAAGTCCTATATGAACCTTCTTTAAAATTCCCTATTCCATTCTTAAATAATAGTTCATTGAAAAATTCAAATTCTTGCACTGTAGGTAATCTCCAATTACCCTCTATACTTTTACACAATTTTAATGCTTTATTAAGACTTAAAGGCACTTCATAATCTTCGTCTTTGACTTCTAAGACATTGCCGTTTTTTAATTTAACTTTCATATGTAATGTTTTTATACTTTCCCATAACGTTTGGCGTGTAGGCGCCGGGCAAACGCCTAAAAAATTAATCCAGTTTCGCCTGGCGCTTACACGCTGTTATGGGTTGGGTTTTATTTGTGCCAAATAATAAATCAATAATACTATTGTAGAATATATGACTTATCACTATTTGTTATTTTATAATGAATTTTCTTTTCTTCATCCCATACAGCAAAAGTCAAAAAAATAGGTTCTTTTGGAATATATGTTAATTCATTTTTGGGAATGATAAATTGATACTCATTGTTTTTTACCAATAATATTGCATTAGTGGCTTGATTACATGTGGTATTCGCACCATCCTCTAGAACATTAGATGCACATATACCACCTTGCGAAACTGAAAACAATTTTTCAACGTAAGGGTCTATTAGATTGTTTTTATTTATGTCAGTGTATATGAAAGGAACGTACTTTGAAAAAATTGTAATAACTACGTAATCTTCATTTGCATAATAATTTGCTATGAAGTCCTTTTCGAGCACTATTTTTTTAACCTGAAACTGACTAAATGAAATGAAAGGAATTATAGAAAATACAAATACCAATAAGGGTGTGATTTTTTTGATTAATTTTTTCATTACTATAGTTTTATAATTAAATGCCTACTCTGATATGGATTTTCGGCTTACTCCGTTTTATTATAGTTTAAACTTACCCATAACGTTTCGCGCCTAGGCGCTGCCACCGCCTCGCAAAACTTGATTCAAAACTACAAATATTTCCTTTCAACCTCTACTATGTACTATGAAAAGCTGCGGTGGTAGTGTCCTAGGCGTTGTTATGTGCTCGCCCTTTTTTTGTTCGATTTACGCAGATTTTTTTATTTTATATTCAAATCTTGCAACTTTAAGGTTCCATAATTTGAGTATCTGTATTGCATTCAATTTGTCTGATTTATCACTTACTATAAGTTTATCAGTAAAGGATTTGATGTATTTACTCCAACAATTCCCTTTGGAATCGTTTAATAAAAAGTAAAATCCAGCATCACCAAATTGCTTTCCCGATGAATCTAAAATCAGTTCGTTTTTTTCTCCGATGGAAGGTTTCAAAATGACTGTAGCATTTCCTTTTGGCAAAGGAAAAATGGCTTTTACACAAGTAATTCCTGAAGGAAGAGTGCAAGTTGTGTATATTCCGGAATAGATAACTTTTCCTGTAGATTGAAATTTTCGCAACCAAATTGTGTATTTGACTTCATTGGCGTTTCTTGAAACTAATTCAATAATTTCACTAGATAATTTTTCAGTTGACTGAATGTTTTTGATTGGAATATTTAACTGATTAATTCTCTGACTGAACAGCCTATTAACTATATAGCCAAATATCTTAAAAATGGGATTCCATTTTACGCTTAATTGTAAATCATATTCAGATGTTTTTTCATAAAAATCTACTACTTTTTTCGAAAGGTTTTTAAGTTCATTCTCTTTTAAATTTAAACTCGAAATAGAATCTAACAATCCCTTATTATAGGAATTTCTATTTATTACTAAATCTTCCTTTTCGGCTAATTGATAAATGAATTTTTCTCCTATACCATTTACTTCACCAAAACAACCCATTAACCAAGAATTTTCTTTAGGATTAATGTTTTTTCCAGTAAAAATAACCCATTGTTGAGTAAACCAATCCTGAAATTTTTGCATTCTATCTGCTAAATTCATAACAATTCAGTTTGAGATGGAATATATTTTTTTTTGCCATTCCATTCTCCATATTCTGCAATTGGTCTGAAACGTAAAGTAGTAAACTCAAAATGAAAATCTTTCCTATCTCGTTCTTTCATCGCGTTGATGTGTCTTTTTGGTTGTGGCGATTTACTATGACCTCGAACCATATCCGTCATTGCTTTTTGTGTTTCCCAAATTGAAAAAGTTGAGATAATATTAGGGTAACGTATGGAAGCCAAAGACAAAGTTGTTCGGTTATCATCTCGAACTTGTTGTTCGACAGGTCTTCCCCATTTCAGAAATCGTGGAATTTGAGTATATCTCATTCGAGCGATTGTAACTGCAACAACTGGCTTGCTTTCATTTTCCAATTTAATTTCGTTATTAGGTATTTGATACCCTGAAATCTCTCCCCATTGTCGAAGATATTCCAATCGAATATGCCAACCTTTTGATAATTGTTTTCCTTTTGGGTGGGATTGCAAAAATTCATTTAAATGCAATTCATCTTTCCATTGAGCGAAAACTACAACTTTCCTATCAAATAAACGAGATATAGAAAAGATTGACGAACCTAAAACCATTGCAGACATTGTTTCGGCATAAATTAACCCATTCACTTGTCTTGATTTAATCGGCAAAAGCATTATTCTGAATGCAGATACAAAAGATAGTTTTACAAGATGATAAGAAAATATACTCATTTTCAATGGTCTGTTTTGTATGGTTGTTAGTAGGGTGACACATAACGGTTTGCAAACAGGCGCCTGGCGGCTAACACGTGAGAACGTTTGCCGCTTGCGCTTGTTTGTTGTTATGTGTATTAATTCCTACCATATAAGCTGATATAATTTACATTCTCCAGCATTAATTGTCATAGTTTGGCTCCAATTGCGGATTTCAACGTTCGCACCATCTAAAGCCTTAGCTGTAATGGAAATCGTTTTACTCTTAGTTCCTTCCATTATTATCCAATTACCTGTAGTTGTTGAGTAATTACATTCAGGCGCGCTTGACCATAAAATGAAATTTGGATAGAAATTCTGAATAACCTCATTATCTACATAAATGGAAACTGATGCGATGTTATTGGCAAGCAAACTATCACGTGTGGTTGTGTCAAACCAATTAGTTAAATTTCCATGATATCGGCAACTACCGTTGTCAACATTGGCTTCAACATTATAGTTGTCAGACGAAGGGTCGGTACATCCATGGTTATTTTTTTTACACGAAAAATTGATCATTGATAAAATGACAATTAATAAAATGGCTTTAATTTGTTTCATACTCTATTTAATAATTACACATAACGGTTCTCAGCTATACTCAGGCAGGGATTTTAACCACTGAACTTCCTACGAAGAGCTGAACTTTAAATTTACCACTTTCCTGTCCTACGAAGCACGAAACCCCTGCTTGCGTATAGGTGATGTTATCGCTTCGGTGTTCTTTTTCGTCCGCTTGTTTGTCGGTCGTTTTGCTCGTGCGGTAGTACAGACACACTCTTTGCCAAGTTTTGGCTTGTGGGTTGGCTGGTGCGACTTGGCAATGTGTGTGGCTGTTAGCGTGGGCTGTCATTTTCTATTTATTCCTATTTAATCTCCTTGCCGAAAGCTTTTTCCAAATGCTATCTGCCAATTTTATTTCTTTCTCCGTAAAGCCGTAACCGTCTTTCAAGATTTGCTTATTGGTGATTTCTAAAATATCGTCAATGCTCTTTTTCTCTCGCATCATTTTGTCAATGGTATCAAGTAAATCTGCATTGTCGGTTTGGTAGGGGAGCAGTATCTTTCCTGCTTCGCTTGGCATTAGTTCTAAAACACCACCCCCATAACTACGACCAACAATTTCAGAAAAAGCCAATGACAATGAATTGTAAAAACTGGCTATAAATGCGTTTTTGTCAGTGTCTTTTTTCATAAATACACGGTGCATTGTGTCTGTTGTATATGCGTTTGCTTCGTTCAGAATTAAACGAGGGTAGAGGTTGTTTCTGCGGATAAATAAGGCATCAGAAAGTTTGATGGAAGGAATCACAAACCAATCATCACGAATGCCTGTTTTGTAGCCTTTGTTTACTCCCATAGATTCACCTAAACGAATGTATGAGTTAGCTCCTTTGTGTCCGTTGATTTTCTCTTTGGCTGGAAATACCAATAAATGTGCTTTGGCTTTGGTTTGCCTGTTTAGTTTCCAATCCTTTTCCGTGAAAATTACACTATTGACCTGTACACTTCTGCCAACCATTGGTTTTGCGTATTCTTTCAGGTCGTAGGCTTCAACAACGGGTAAAGGAACAGTAAAATAATCATTCGCTCCTGTAGTAATTCCAACTTCTACACTGGCATAATTACTAATTGTCGGAACTTTTCGTTTTTTAGCAATCTGTTCTAAAAAGTCAATTTCTTCTTGCTCCAAAAAATAATAAGTCCACTTGTTTGACTTAAAATCTATTTTTTTGGAAGGACTTTTCAGAATGTTTACATCCAATGTTGAAAGGTCTGAAGCGTCTCTTAATTCAAGGTGTTCAATCAAATGCGAATCGCTTCCGTTTTTCTCACAAAGCAGTAAAACAACTTCTTGCTGAATGTCAGGGAAAACCAACTTTTCAAAAGAAATGATGTTGATTTTATTGTAGAAATGAGCCAAAAACTCACGGAGTTGTTGAGCATAAGATACCTGCAACAATTCAGCAGGAATCACAAAGCCAATTTTGCCTTTCTCCTTGAGCAACAAACTTGAACCAACTACAAAGGAAACCCAAGCATTGGTCAGTTTTGAATATTTTAGTTTAGCCCGATTGAAAACTTTGATGGCTTCATTTTGCTGTTCTTCCTGAAAATATTGATAGCGAATGTAAGGAGGATTGCCAACTACTAAATCAAATCTCTGTGTGGTTTCATTGCAATACAAATGAAAATCTGTATTGATTACATCCTTGTTATTGAGTTTGATTTTATCAGCTTTTTCTGCTTCCACATCATCAAATTCAATGGCTGTTACTGATTTGAATTTATGGTTGTTCTCTTTTAATTGTTCGAGAAAAACTCCATCACCACAACTTGGTTCTAAAATTTCATAGTCTGAACTTCCATTGATGCCCCATTTCAAAATGAATGCAGCAATTGGCTCGGGTGTGTAAAATCCACCTCTCAATTTCTCGGCTGTTGCGTTTTTAATTAGCTTCATACAATTCTTTGATTAATGGGATTAATGAATCTTCACTACCTAAATCGTATAGTTTCGCTAATAGCTTTTCTAGGTTGGCTTTCTCTCTTACAAATTGTCCTTGCAGTGGAGTTAAAGCCCTTTTATTTCCTGCATTTGCATCTATTTGGTCGTAGATGCTGATTAATTCTTTTTGAGTTTCTACGATTTTGTCGTGAAGTGCTTTTTGTTTTGAGTCTGAAAAATCAATCTTTCTGATTGGTAGGTTTTTCAGAACTTTTGTTCCTCTTGCTATATAACCACCTCTGAAAACTTCACCTCTCAAATGAATGATCCACTCAACATATCTCGAATTAAGAATGGCTTGTAAATAGTAAATTGAGTAAGGATTCTTATCGGACAAGTAAACACTGCAATAGCCTGCCGTACCACCTGCGGTATGTAAAGTTTTGTGTTTGTCAATAGGATATTTTTCTCCTGATGACATAACACCAATTATTATTTTCTCCTTTATTTCACCAAGTTCTAAATATTGGCTTCTTCCATACCTATACCATTCGTTTTTTGTTTTTGGAACAGGTTTTACATCTCTTTCTGCTAATCTTGTTTTGTGATAAGTTAGATACTTGTACGCAAAGGGAAATTTTTTCTTAAATTCTTTTTCTTCAATGAACTCCGCTTTGCCTTTAATTACTTGATATGGGTAAATTACAAATGTGTTTGGCTTTAACGTTCTGTATGTGTTTAGTTTATCCTCTCCTTTTTTTCTTACTGTTTCGTAGTAAGGCATTGTTGCTGATTTCTCAACTTTAAAACTTATGCCTTTCTTTTCAAAATGAATATATTTTGAATCGACCTTTAAAGGTTTGATTACAAACACATCATTTGCACTCGTTTGAATCCCATTATTGATATTCTTTTTTCCTACTATTTTTTCAAGGATTTCACTTTGATTTAAAATTGAATTATATACGTTTTTTAAATAAGGAGGAATTAAAAACCACAAATCACTTGATAGCTTTTTGGTTTCTATTTTATCAAACTCAATTCCTTTAAAATCTCTGATTTTCCATTCAGTGAGACTTTTTACTTCGGTAAAAGAAAATTCTTTTTGTTTTTGCTTTGTGAGTATTAAAATACTAGTGTAAGTTGTTTTATTTACAAAAACCTGATTTGCTCCAAATGAAACAATGGAATGCAAATACTCTTTGTCTGCAAGTAATTCACGGAGTTTTTTACCTGCTCCAACTTTTGTAAACTTACCCGGAACGATATATCCTAAAATTCCATCATCAGCCAACAAATTGATTCCTTGTTCAAGGAAAAGGAAATATTTGTCAAACTGCTTGTAAGCAGAGTTGAAATTTGCTTTGTAAAGTGGTAATTCAAGCGGAGTAATATTTTTCATATCCTCTGACTTCATATAAGGCGGATTGCCTACAATAACATCAAAACGAAGTTTTGAAAAATCAAAAGGATTGATAATTACCTGGTCTTTCTTGTTCGTTACTTGCTTCGGATTCAGTAAACTGTTTCCGAAAAAAATGTTTTCAGAAAGGTCGGGCAAAACAGGTTTTGTTTTGTTGATTGAATTTACATTTTCACCTTCAAGTAATTTAAGAAGCAAACCAAATTTGGCTGCTTCAACTGCGTTATAATCTTTGTCAACTCCGTAAATACAATTCAATAAAAGTTGTCGCTTAATTTCAAACGGCAATTTGTAGGTGTTGATATTGGTTTGAATGAGTTTTGACTTGTCTTTTTTTAGGTAGTAGTCAATCAAAATATCATTGAGCAACTGAAACAATTCCAATAAAAAAGCTCCTGAACCGCAAGAAATATCAGCGAATTTCAGTTTAAGAATTTCCTTATCCGTTTTTCCTTCGCATTTTTTCAAAACGGTATTTCTTAAAATATCACTAATGATAAATGTTGGTGTAGTGATGATGTCACGGTCAACATTTTCAGGTTTCATCACTAAAACAACTGAACCGCTTTGTACGGTCAATTTTTCTGAAAGGAAGATTTCATAAATGCTTCCCAAAACATCAGAAGAAAAAACGCTGAATGAATAGGGGCTTTCAGGGTAATACAACTGTTTGATAATAGTCCAAAATACCGAACTGATATTTTCTACAATCTTGTCTTTTAGCAATTGGTCAAAAAGTCCTGAATTATAACGTTTGTCAGCTTGTTCAAACTTTTTAATTAAGGCAATGAAATCATTCGTATTTGCAAATTTTAAAAGAGTTTGGTAATCTTCTAAATTTCTATCTTCACAAACACGAAGGAAAATAATTCTGTTGATGTAACTCTGAACAATGTCATTAAGTTGTTGCTCGTCAATTTTTGGCTCGTGTTTAAAAATTTCAGCACCTAAAACTTTTCGCCATTCGTTGATTTGGTTCAGGAATAAATTATCAATCGAATATTGATTGATTTTGCTTTCAATTTCTTTCCACTCCGTTTCAAATGTTCCTGAATAAACTGATTCCTTTCCTAAAAGCTGTTTTATTTCTTCAAACTTGCTTTCGTATTCTGTGTAATGGTATTTTTTTACGAGTGCTTTTGTATAGTTGTCTTCTTTCTCAACTTTAATGGAAGTGTCGTAAATGATTAAATATTCGAAGTTTGAAAGAACGGAAATTTTCAACTTGGCTGTAAATCCATATCGTCTGACTTGTTTTGCAGTGTCGTTGTTTGATTCGATGGAAACACAAGGTTTCTTTGCTTCCAAAAAGTATTTTCTTTCAGAAAAAAGTCGGAAAGTATAATCAGGTTTTTTGGAGTGTTCAGAAGCGTTTGCCTTTAATGCCTCTTCCAAAATCACTTCTCGTTCATTGGTTGGTTTTCCCGCATTGTTTTTAATATCCCAACCAAGCAACTCGAAAAACGGGTCTAAGAAATCACTGCGAAGCAGTGTTTCATTATACTTGCTTGTCAAGTAATAATCCCTGTCGGCTGTATATTTTTCTATGAGTTGCTTTATTGTCATTTTCTCTTATTCACTTTAATATATTTGGCTCTTTCTTCTGCTACTTTCAGTGCTTCTATTCCTAAATCTTCGTCTTGGATTTCATACAAAATCTTGTCACTTAGGAACGAAACCAACAATTCGTCTGCATCATAGTCATATATGTCCGCAAGTTTTAGAACTACTTCTTTTGTGATTTTCCGCTCCCCACGTTCCATTTTGCTTAAAATCGCCACATCAATGTCTAGCAAAGCAGCAACTTTCCGTAATGGAAGTTCCTTTTCTTCTCTAATGTGTCTTAGCTTTTCGCCTATTGTTTCTGTTGACATAACCTCTATTGACATAATGTGTCAAAATTAGAAAAAGATTTTTGATTTGTCGTCTCTTAATTCAATTTCTTTTCAAAATTTCTGTCGAGCGTTGGGAAAAAATGGCTCTTTTGGTTTTTTGAGCGTTGGCTTGTGTTTCGGAAAAAACCAAATGTGCCATTTGTGCGGTTGGCTTTTTACACTGAGCGATAACGTTTTGCAGCTTTGCGTTGTGGCGGATTAGATGCACTAAACTGTCTGCCCGCACAATGTTTATTAAATGCACAACCGTTTATATTCCCACGTCCCCCGCCATAACGCAAAGGTGCTGTTATAGCCAGTGGTTCTTGTCAGCCATATTCTGCTACCAATGTTAAGAATGAGTTTTTTCAAATTAGTATATATCATTTTTTGAAATTCCATATTGTGTCCAATCTGATAAATTGGTAATAGTTGTATCTGCAATTCCTTGCAATGCTTCATGAGTTAAAAATGCCTGATGTCCAGTTATTAAAACATTTGGATATGAACGCAATGTTTCAAATAATTCATCTTTAATTTTTGAACTAGAATGGTCATAAAAGAAAATTTGCTTTTCATTTTCATACACATCTAATCCTGCGGCAGCAACAATTCCATCATCCAATGCAGCCATTAAATCATGGGTATTCACAATTCCACCACGTGCTGTGTTGATAAATAACACTCCTCTTTTCATTTGCCCAAAAACATTTTTGTTAAACATATATTTTGTTACTGAATTCAAAGGACAGTTAACGGAAATAACATCGGATGATTTACATAATTCTTCCAATGAGGTATAAGTTATTTTGGTTTGACTGATTAGTTCTTTGTTTTCACAAATGTCGTAGCCAATTAATTCACAACCGAAGCCGTGCATAATTTTAGCAAATGCGGCACCAATTTTTCCTGTTCCAACTATACCTATTGTTTTTCCATGTAAATCAAAGCCAACTAACTTGTCTAATCGAAAGTCATTTTTTTTAATTAATTCTTGACTAAGTAAAATGTTTCGATTTAATGTCAGCAACAAAGTAACAGCATGTTCGGCAATAGCGTATGGCGAATAAGCAGGAACATTAGCTACTTTAATATTCAATTGTTTTGCCTTTTTTATATCAACATGGTCATAACCAACTGAACGGAGTGCAATAAATCTCACTCCATTTTTATGTAATATATCCAATACTTCCTCATTTGCTTTATCAGAAGTAAAAAGTGCAACAGCCTCAAATCCTTTTGCAAGATTTGCGGAAGTTTCTTGTAAAGGGAGCTCGGAAAAAATCAATTCGTGTTTATTCTTTGCTGCCCTTTCTAGAAAAGGTTTGTCAAAACCGTGAATGCTATAAACTAATGTTTTCATTTTATTCAATCTGCTATTTCTATTGTTTTTTGTCGTCTGTCAAAATGGTTTGTCCTTGCGTTTATGTTTAAATTCAGGTCGTGAGTTAGGCGTTGGAACGGGTGTCTTACCATTGGCTATAACGTTTTGCGTGTAGGCGATGCTGCCTTGTGTTGCGCCTGCGGCAAGGCAATATTGCTTACACGCTGTTATGGGCTGGTTTTATTGTTTAATTATTTTGAACACTTGTTTCTTATTTTCTCCAATACTCAACGCATAAATTCCACCGGTTAAATTCCCAATTTCTATAATTGTATTCTCATAATTTATAAATCCAGATAAAATGGCTTTGCCTAAATTGTCATAGATAGTGTATGCCGTTCCAATAATTTTATAATCTGCTTTTACATTGATTTGATGTGTGGTTGGATTCGGAAAAAGAGAAATTGTATTTTTTACATTAAAATCAGAAATGTCGGTAGATAAATTCAGATTAGAAAGCGCAAAACGAAATACCCCTTGTGTATTGGTAGCTGCAATTATGTAATTGTCGTTAAGTTCTAAATCAAAAATAGTCAAATCAGTTAAACCAGTATTGATTGCTGTCCAATTATTGCCATTATCTGTTGAGTAAAAAACACCTGCGCCAAAAGAGCCAGCAACAATTAACTGTGAGTTACTGGCAAATCCCCTATAAGATCCTGATGCAAGCCCTCCTCCCAATAATGTCCAATTTGCACCAAAATCTGTGGAGCGATAAACGCCTGTTCCAATTTGTCCACCAGCGAAAAGTATGTTTCCTTTGCTTTCTATGGCTCTAAAATTTGTAGAACCGCCTAAGCCATTATTAATTGGAATCCAATTAGCTCCCCAATCAATACTTTTATAAATACCAGCGCCATTTGTTCCAACAAATAATGTGTCATTTATTGCTGTAATGCATCTTACATCTGTTGTTGATAAACCTGCTGCACTCCAATTATCTCCTTGGTTAGTTGACATAAAAACACCAGTTGGTCCTACATAAAACAATCTTGTGCCTGCATTTAATATTCCGCCTCCTAGTAAATTGGTTAATCCAACACTTTTAGAAACCCAAGTTGCTCCATTGTCTGAGCTTCTAAAAGCACCTTGACTTGTGCAAGTATATATATAATTGTTATCCTTTGTAAAACCTCTTGTAGGACCAACATTGTCATTTCCGGTATTTGATAATGAATAATTTGCTGCACTATCAATGGAAAGGTAAGCTCCAGTTTGTCCTCCTGCAAAATTGTAGATGCCATTTGTTAATAATGACTGCATATTTAATCCAGCCGTTCCTGCAGATTGTTGCCATTGGCCATAAGCTGAAACGCTTAAGCAACAGAAAAAAAGAAATTGTAATGTTATTTTTTTCATTTTAGATATTTTATTAAGTTTTTTTAAGACTAATTCCCTATCAAATAGTTTAATTTAGTTTGTGATTTTTCAAACTTGCCCATAACGGTTTGCGTGCAGGCGCTCGTAACCCTGTGTTGCGCCTGCGGCAGGGTTATGGCGCTTGCACGCTGTTACAAGCTGGGCTTCTTTGTTCACATAGTTATTAAATTAATTTCTTTTAAAAATTCTTCATTATTATTGGAAAATTCAAAGTGATATTCTTTCGAATTGTTTTCAGGAACTTTAATGAATAAAATATAAAATTCTATCTCTTTGTTCATCAAGCTGATTGCCTCTTTTAAGTAATTATCATTTTGTTTAAATCCAGATTTTTCCCATTTGGATTCTAATATCGGATAAATAAAACCACATGCCTTAATATTTACGTTGTTACCATATTGACCAATGTATGTGTGAAGTTGAAATAAGTCTTCACGACTAACGCCGTAAACAAAATCAAAACTTTTATACTTAACATCAAATAGAAAACCATTACCATTGTGATTGAAAAATATATCCGGTTCTAGTTTTCTTCGAAATGAATAACCGCCTGTAGCGATATCAATCCTATTCTCAAATTTGCTTTCTAAAAGATATCCACCTCTTTTTAATAGTTTTCTAACGAAATATTCAAATAGCATTGATACATCAAAGAAAAAAGCACTATTTTCTGATTTTTCTCCAAAATCAGAAAGTTCATCTTTTAAAATAAGTTTTGATAGATCTAGAACTTCATTGTATTCTTTGTAAAATGGATTTGTAAAATGTTTTATTTTATATAGTTCTCTGCGACTTATCTTTTGCCCATCGGTAGCTGTATAAAATGCATTTTTAAGTAAAGTAGCGTCTTGTAAAAACTCATGATTACCAATTTTATGAAAAGTGGTTGCAATAAGTCGATTTGCTTCATTATTATAACTATGTTCTCGATAGTCGCATTGATAAAAACCTCTTTGGCGTCCACGAGAAAAATAATCTACAACATCAATATTACCTCTTACTTTATTTATCCTTTCATTTTTTGTAATGTATTTTTTTGGAAGGCCGAGTCTATATGCCTTTTTTACTTTAGTTTTCCACAAATAAATTAATAACCATTCATAACCTTCTTCTTTATCTGAACCGCCATAATTTTCAATTTCTAAAAAACCATCGGCATCAGAGATTATATATTTTAAGAAATTATCGCCGAAACGAGATGAGATTTTAATTGAATAGTCTCCTTTTTTTAAATAACCTATTATGTTACCCGTTTTCATTGTAAAATTCATACAATCAATACCAGATAAATCTATAAAATTATCTTCACTATTGTGCTCATAATCTCTATTGTTAAATAATACCAGTGCTTTGTTTTTGTCATTTAGAAATAGGTATTGAACTTCACGATTGGTTGTGTTTAAGAATTGCCAAATAGCACTCTCGTCATTGCATCTGTTATATCTCTGGTTATATCCCCTTTGGTGTAAACAAATTGGTTCAGAGAAACGATGATTGCTCATTACACCATCATCCACTCGGTAGGTTTGATTATCTACCAATGTATTGTTTTTTAATATATTGAACAGCCAGTCTTTCATTAATTTATGCCAAATTTATTTGCAAATTTTTTCAATAAATCTTCTCTGCCAGTTCCTCTTAAATATTCTTGCAATAATGGCGCAATACTATCCTCCCAAATTGCATTTTTTACTTCGGTCATAGTTAGCTCTTTAGAATAATTGAGATCCCATAGATAAGCATGACCTATTTGAAAATCTCTTCCCAAAAGCGGTTCTTTCTCAATTTCTGAATTCAGATTTTTTAAATTTTCAGCTAAGGATACCCATTTAGAATTATGTTGTAACAAATGGTAATATAATAAGGTAGTATCAGGCATAACTTCTTCCCATCTGAACCTTCTTCTTAATGCAAAATCAAAACTTTCGACACTTCTGTCAATTGTATTCATAGTGCCTATCAGATAGATATTTTGAGGGATAAAAAACTGATAGTCATTACCGACTAATATCATTCCAGTATCTTCATTGTTTAAGTGCGCATATTGTGTCTTTATTGCTCCTTGAATTCCTCTATATTCTAAGCAATACATTAATTCGCCAAATACTCTTGAAAGTTCAGCTCTATTAATTTCATCAATAATAAAAAAGTAAGGAGGAACGGCATCTGCTATTTTCTTTTTTTTATCAGTAACATTAAAAATATATTCCCAGTACTTTCCACTCAAATCAGTTTTGTAAACCTCAACATCATTAATGGTTAATTCTTTCCATTTTTTAAGATTTGGATTATTTACTGTTAACTTGGCCATATCACATTCCCATTTTCCAGCCTCAATGCAGAATTCTTTAAAAATGCCGTTTTGTAAAACTAGTTGAGCCTGATTATTATCGTCTAATTTTGGTCGTAACCCCTCCAAAAAATCCTCATAGGTATATGATGGGTGAAATTGTACAGTTTCGATGTGATTATTAAAATCAAAAGCTGTACTACTAGAAAACTCATCTTTCCATATTTCAAACAATAACTTTGTATTTTGTTTTGCAGTAAATGTTTTACCGGTTCCGGGCGAGCCATACTTAACGATTTGCTTTTTTAAGCTGAATGGATTTGAAATATTCACATACATTTCCCAAACACAAATACTTATCCAATATTTATCAATATCAGGAAATCCTGATAAGCCATCAGTTATGTGCTTTATAGTAAAAATATTTTTGCTATACCAGTCTTGTGGCTCCGTTTCTGGATAGTTAGGGATTAATAACTCTTTCTGTAACCAATAGAAAACTTGGTTAAATTTACCTTCATCAACTGTACTTGAAAGCTCTCTTGTGCATGCTGCGATGGCACGATTGATTAAAACAGGATTGTTGCCTACATTTTGATTTATCCACCATTTTTTTAATTCTTCATAAGACTTTAAGTCATGATCAGTTACAATTTTTTTAATAATATCATCAAAACCTTGTGCTTTTTTAAAGTTTGCTAGGTTTGCTCCGCTTAAAACTGATTGCCCCCGTGATGAGATGCCATTTGCCATTTCAAAAAGTAATTTGCTAATGAAATCATCGAATGGATTAGTGCTTTTTTGAAACGAAGTACCAACATAAGTTGCATTATCTCTTAGACCCAGAGTTGATAGATTTACGCTAATTTTATCAATGTCTTCGGAAAAGTCTTTGTATTCATTGTACCATCCAATAAGATTATGTTTTCTATTTTGAATTAGGTGTGTGTATAAGTTTTTTAATCTCTGGTTCATGATTATAAATTATTTTTGGGTGCGTTAAATTTCAATACAATTATCTGCTCAATTACAGATTTTTCGATATATAGTCTGATTGTTGGTAACCTTTCATAATGAGTGTTTCAGTTTAAATTTATTATCCTTTGTTAGTTCGTTAGTATGTCTTCTACTAGCCTTGCTTGTAACGTTTTGCGGCTTGGCGTAGTGGCGGATTTTACCACAAATGTTGATACGAAGCACACTGTTCAAATTTACGAAAAACTATTATACGAAGCACATCACCCGCCATTTTGCCAAACTGCTGTTGTGTGTTCGTATTTCTTAAAATTGCTTTTCAAAAGCCTTTTCGTTAAACTTAAATATATTTCCGTCTGCGATTCCAAAAAGCAAATTGTTCTTGTTGTCTTTATAAATAGTCCAAATCATTGGGTTAGATAGTTTGTCACTAATTGAATAGTTTGTCAAAGTTTTACCGTCAAATTTCCAAGCTCCTGTATATAAATCTCCAAACCAAATATTGCCTTCCGAATCTTCTTCAATAGCAAAAGGGTGTTCCAATGTACCTGGTTCTGATTTATTTCCATTTCTTTTACTTGTTGGATGAATTAAGTGATGCTTTTCAGAAAAATTAATTGTTGAATTACCTTCCATAAGCAAAACGCCAATTCCATTATTTCCTATCCAAATTCGTCCTTTTGAATCTGCTAATACACTTCTTATATGCAAACGCTCATTATCTTTTAGGTTTAATTTTTCTTTATCAAAGATATTTACCATTTTACCATCATGGTTAAATAGCGCTGCATAAGTTGCAATCCAAACTTTACCGTCTTTATCTTTTGAGATACCCGTAACACCATAAGTATTGTCAGTATTATAAACATTTTTAGGTTTTGGGAAAATCAAATAGTTCATATTTATTCCGTCAAAACGATTAATTCCGTCTTCTTCCCAAGCATAAAACCATAAATCTCCTTTGGTTTTATTCCAATCAAATATTGGGTTGTTATTTATAGATGGATAATTGGTAAACTTTCCTTTGTCATATACACTAACTCCTCTTGCAGTTCCAAACCAAATTTTTCCATTCTCGTCTTCTTGGATTGAACGGATTTGATTGTCGGATAAACCTTCATTTGTTGTAAAGTATTCAAATGATTTCCCATTATAAAAACTTACACCTTCACTATGACTTCCAAACCAATAATTACCTTTACTATCCTGAAAGATAGCACGTATTCCCGAAGTAAATTTTAAGGTGTCAGTTTTTGAAGTTACTACCAATTCGGGCTTATTAGTTTCTTTTTCTGTTGATTTCTTTTCAACACAAGAAAAGTTTAAGGTCATTAATAGAAGTATGTAAATCATTTTCAATTTTTTGTTCATTATCTATTTCGTGTTTTTCTAATATGACGCACAACGTTTTGCGTGTAGGCGCACACCAGGAGGGTTGAGCTTACACGCTGTTATGGTTTGTTATTTTTGAATGAATAAAAACTTAGCATCAGGTAATGATTCACAATCAAATCGGCAAAATTTAGGATGAGAAAATGCTCCATAGCTAAATACCTCCTTATTTATTTTTTCTTGTAAATAGTAACTTTCAATAATTGGAGATTTATTTTCTTCCAAAAATTTAATTATTACTGTTGCAAAAGGTGAATTTGGACCATTACCGTCAGCTGCCTCTTGGTCTCTAGAGGAACTATAAAAAAGATTCACCTTCTCGTTCAAGTAATTTTTGTAAAGAGGATTTCTTGATGAAAAATCCATTTTATACATAGTATTGGTTAATGGTATAGTATCTTTATTGGGTTCAGAGCAAATTTCAGTTGAAAATGCCAATCCACTATGGCAGATGTCCATCAACATTAATGTACTTGTTGCTCCAAAACTGGTGAGCTTTCTTTTAAGATTTTGCATTTCGACACTCGTCGGCTCTAAATTAGATGGGTCGCTGTCTGTGAAAATTAAATAACCTATAGGGTATCTTTTATCTTTTAACCCATGAGATGCCGCAAAAAATAGTAATTGGCTGCCTTTTGCGAATTCATAATTTTCATAAATTTTATCAAGTGTGTCAAGAAAACTTTGATATTTCATATTACTCAGTAGTATTGTTTTCGTTTTGTATCTTGACCTTAATAGACTCTCAATCTTCACTGCATCATTCATAGTGTTAGGAAGGTACCAACTTGGGTTATTAAAATTTTGATTTGCAAGTATAATACTGAGTGTTTCCCCTCGTTCGATTTTTATTTTTTTATTTTCAGCTGACTCTTGATTTTCTATAATTCCTCCGCGTCTGTTCATTTCATTATCCATAAAATCATTTACGAATTGTTTCTCTGAAAAAAAAACTAAATCAGTTTTAGGTAGTTTACTTGACATGCAATTGTAGATTGAAGATTTAAATTGGGTTACTAAAATATCATTTCTTTCGTTTGAAATTATTAAATCAATTAGATTACAATTACTTGAGATAACACTACCAGTAAGTAATCCTCCTTCATACAAAGTGTCACAACTTGTGATGTTTTTACCTTCAAAAGCCACATTTTTAGATGATAAAATAACCCGGTCTAAATTCGTATTTGTTTTTTCTTTGGGTTTGTTCTTTATCGCTTGAATTAATTCTTTCAAGAATAAATCACCATTGTTTGAATCAAACATGAAAAGTTGCCTTTCACACGAAATGTTTTGGGAATATGCATAAATTTCTTTGGCGCTGATACTATCATCGGATAGTCTTATTTCACCATTTCCACTGTTCCCTGAATAATAAAGTATAAATAAATCGGCACTTTTAGCTTCGGTAGCAATTTCATTTAAATGCTCAATAAATTGGTCTTTTCTTGAATTATCCAACATTTTAAAGGCCTTAAGCTCTTTGATATTTGTATCCTTTTTAATAAAAGATTCAAAATTTTGAGCATCGCTTTGTCCGTATTGTATGTTTTTTAATTTACCCTTTGAATAATGGTCAACTCCTATTGAAATTAAAAATACTCTACCGGAAAATACCGTATTAAAAGCAGTGATAGTGGGATCGATTCCAGCATCACAATTAAATGAGAAAAAAGCAAATAAAATGAGGAGTAGTCTTGTTTTCATATTTTTTGATAAAGTGTTTTATAATAATAAACCATAACGGTTTGCGTGTAGGCGATGTTGCCTTGTGTTGCGCCTGCGGCAAGGCAATATTGCTTACACGCTGTTATAACAAGTTAAATTCTTGAATATTTTCTAAGCCATCCATCAGCAAAATATCTACCTTGGTAATTAAAATTTGGCCAAAAACATATTTCATCATCACTAAGTGCCATATTAGTTAACAATTCAGTAGGCATATTGGCTTGGTTATTTATTGTGTTAAAATGTAATGTTTGATAAAGTCTGAATTCCGGATCTCTAAAAATAGTCCAATTGTCTCCATACCCCTCACCAGGACTTATTATAGCAATACATTTTGGATTTATTTTATTGCTTAGGTAAATTGCTTCAAAGGTGGCACAGGCCTCTCCTCCGATATGCATTAATGAAAAACGACTGGCTTTCCCTTCGGTTTTTCCTGTCTTTGAAGGATTTAGTTCATAAACTGCCCATAACGCAAATGGGGTGAAATTTCGACAGTAAAACCTATCCCTTATAAAGTCCATCTCTAATCTAGCTCTTTCATGTTCATTCATTACAAAATTTCTAGGACTAAACCCATTTGGAGTTAATTCATCCTTACTAATATACTTAAGTCCAATCAAATCATAACCAACGCCAGCAAAATGATGTCTCATGCCAGGTTCAACAACATCCCTTGGGGTTGAATAGTCAACATGAATAAAACTGCAATATTGATTAGATAAACATTCAATATCCGATCCATCAATACCAGCAGCAGGATAAAAAACACTTTCTTCAAGAATGTCTTTAAGATTGAACATACTTTGAAAGTTTTCTTTAGTGATTTCGTTAATTGTTTTCATTTTTATTTATGTAATGTGTTATAACGTTTTGGTGCTTGGCGCAGTGGCGGATTTCGGAGCACAAAACTGTCAATACACCACAAAAGTTGATGCGAGGTAGAATGTTCAGTTAACCACTTTACCCGCCATTGAGCCAAACACCTGTTACCACAAGTGCTTACTTGTCTGCTATGGTTTGTCGGTCTATTTGTTGCTTTCATTTTGATTGTCTTTTGTCGTGTGGTGGAGCAATTATAAAAATATCTTTTTTTTTAGCTTTTGGGATTTTGGCAATGTCCTTGTAAAATGCGCTGGGTTAGTCCTTTCTTGATTTCAACCATCTTTTTTCTTTAATGGAGTAAACCTGACCATTCCAGTAATTTTTAAGTTCCTTATCCCATTCGAAAGCTGGAGTAAATAATTTGTAAAATGTATTATTTGGATTTTGAATCACCTTGTCTATATAGGTGTACCCAATTTCGGAAAGAAAATAAATATCTCCCTGAGTATGATTCTTATCCTTAATTCTTAGTGAATACAGTTGTGAAAGCTGGTTGAGTATTTCTTCTTCAATTATTGCCTCCCCCAAATCATCTAACACAAGCTGAGGAATAAATGATAAAAATTCTTCAGCGTCTGTGTATCGTGTATTGGAACTATTGAATACACTATTTGAATTCAGCAGACTTAGAAACTGCCACTGTTTTTGAAGTTCTGAGTCATATGTTTTATTAATAGTATTGAAAATCACAAGTGCACTCAGATTCGTTTTTAAAGCCATTGATTTATAATGCTCCAACTTAATCATGTAATCTGTACTGTCAACATCTTTGAATCCATTTTTTCGGTTGTACCACATAGTAAACATGCCAATGTATTGAATCAAATATTCACTCCATGAGTATTCATTTTTAGAAAGGGGAATCTGCATCAAGTGTTTTTGCTTATTTTCTTCTTCAACTGTTTCTTTATGTCCAATTAGATGCAAAAGTATTTCCATCATAATCAAATACATGGATAAATCAATTAATGAAGGTTGATCACTTTTGTCGTCAATCGTTTTTTGATGAAGTATGTCATAATAGCTATCCAAGAATTTTATTACCTTAGCTTTCAGTTTTTCAAAGTTTGACTTGGATATGCTTCGCTTTGGTTTGGATTCTTTCTTCTCTGAACGACCAACAGAACTGTTGATATCTTCTGTTTCTTCTTCGTCAATTTTAGACTGTAATTCTTTCTCTCTGCTTTCTTTTAAATATGAGAAAATACTTTCCCAAAGGCGCACTCCTTTGTATTCTATGTAATGCTGAATCTTCTGTTGGTTATCGATCTGTTTAGCTCTTTCCTGAATTTCTGCATAACTCAAATAGAGCACATCATCTTCTTTCTCTTGGGGTAACTCGTCATTACGTACTTCTTGCTCACTGGTTTTTGATATTCCTTTTTTTACTTCTTTCTGACGATAGATGGTATTGAGATAATCAATGATTTTCGGAGTAGAAAAATTTCCGCTTTCAATCAGTTTTCTAATCTGGTTCAGTGATCTGTTTCGGGGAGAGGGATTTGTGCTTTCAAAAGCATTGATATCCGTTATAAACTGTTTGTTTGAAGTTGGTATTCCTTGTATGGAAACTTGCGCGAATAGTAATGTAACCCCATGCGGTATTGACAGTTGTTGAAAATGCATACCAGCTTCCATCGAAATCATTTCTTCAAATTGTAATGTTCCTTTGGGATCGAATAATTGAATCATACCATCCTTGATAGGATGTTTTACTTGATATATGAGATTGACGTTATCAAAATTCTTTTCTGCCGATTTTATAAATACACTTCGTTGAATTTCAGCTGATTCTAAAAGGTTGGATTCGTTTTCAGATTCGTAATCTTTAAGGAGGACTGGCTTACTGGTTGATTTAATCGATAGCAATTCAAGATAATCTGAATCTGTGCTTTGATAGATTACACAAGATTCTTGATTAATAGCCGGAATGGTCATCGTGCCAAAGGCGGCTATAGAAGCATTAGCACTACCTGAAATGAGATAGTTTTTCGCTTTACCTTCGAGTACCATATTCTTTGCATGAAAATAACTTTGTCTTTGTTTTTCCTGCATAACCTCAGTCCATTCAAAAAAACGGACATTAGATTGATTCTTCATTTTGAAGGGTAAGGCACCAAAACCAGCCTGTATAAGCACATCAATTTGATCTGGGGTGTAGCGTTTTTCAAGCTCCAGTATAAACTTACCCTCTGAATCGTGAAACGGACACATGATGGTAATTTGCTTTATCTGGTCATCACCAATGATATCGGATAACTGGCTAAAAAGTGAGCTGTCTGCTTGATTAGCATGAAAGCTAATCTGATTTTGCATATCCAAATCAAAGATGCTTGACTCTACTTCTTTGCGATTGGCTAGTAAAGAGCAATTCTCTTCAATACTTTTTAGTTTGCTATTGGCAGAATCACCTAAATCAGCATGTAACTGTTTCATGTAACTCCATGCTTGAATGACAAAGCCATATTTGCTATCATCCAGACTATTGACATAAACGGTATTCCATACTTCGAGATTTTTACCATGGCCGGAAGTGGTTAAATTGCCCGAACCAACTAGTAGCAAAACTGAATCGGGCCCAGCCAAAAAAATTAATTTGGGATGAAAAGCTCCGCTACTTTGAATGCCATGGACAGCATAATTCCTTTTGCGTTGTTGACTTAAATATGCATAGCGATCTAACTGTTTTGAAAGCATAGTGCCATCGGCCAGAATAGAAACATAGTGAATGGCTTTAGACCCGAGCAATGGCAATACCTGCTGTTCTAAATAGTACAGATTGATAGAATAGGTGGTAAATATGGCTGAATGAAATTTACCTGTTGGAATTTCTTTTAGAAGGATTCTACTTTTCATACACCTCCGATTATTGTAGTTCCTGCTCCTGTAATTGCATATACCTTTCCTTCTCTCTTAATCCAGCCAATATCCATGATGTACTGAAGTACATTTTGCAAACGTGGAGTAGTGCGGTTCGGCAAAGTTTCTCGCAAACGCCAAACTGAATAATCCTC
>Ga0315902_10002460_pt1 | contig 28770 bp, 16 predicted proteins | sample LakEriMetagenome_9_FD_203523 | JGI IMG/M metagenome (GOLD analysis project Ga0315902, IMG submission 203523) | Freshwater fungal communities from buoy surface, Lake Erie, Ohio, United States - Buoy 12 MA117 | ecosystem: Environmental > Aquatic > Freshwater > Lake > Lake biofilm | place: USA...
CTTTATATTGTGTGCGTATCTTATCTAGGAAATAGGCTTTATTATCATATACTAATTGTGAAGCCACATTTTTACTAGGATTATTTATAATATTTATAGTATTGTACCAAATATCTAAATATTTGGCAAATATAGGATTTCCAAATATTTCGTGACCTGATGCTTTGTTAATAATTAAGTTTTTAACTAGATATTCCAGCAACTCATCATCTGATTTTCTATGGAAATAGTTGGCATGAACATAGCACCATAATTCATGATCACTGTGTTCTAGTGCTAACGTGTAAGCTAAAATTACATTATAAACAGATAGATATTCATATAGTTCTGTTTTATCTAGATGATTATTAGTATGTATTATAATATATAGTTGTGTTAGTTGGTGACTAGTATAGTTATTATATTTTGACATCACTAATAGATATTTGTACTCATACTGTTTTTCAGTTTTTTGTCTTATTTTTGAAAATAAAATAGGTAAATAACCAATTTTAGAATGGTATAAAGATACGCAAAATACTTAGTACTATTATTAACAATATTACTAAACTACACACAATACAACACATTAATTTTCTATTTTTCTTGGCAATTCTTTTAGCTGTCTCGAGCGAGCTATTTCCTTGCGATATATTTACTTCTGCTAGTGTAACTTCCTCTTCAATATTATCTAATATTGGTTGCTGGTTAGCAACTAAAATAGACATATCTGAAAATAACTGTGCTAATTCAGTTATTGACTGCTCTAGTTTTATTATTTCCATGTGTGACTCCTGCACATCTCTAAGTTTATCACTAAGTAGACTACTCGTTATAGCCTTGGTGTATACATTTCCACTCTCAATATCATCATGACTAATATTCTCATCACCAAAAACTATTTGATGACGTCTAACGGTATTTTCAGTAAATTCTTTATACTTATCTGTATACTTACTGAAATCCCCCATACAATATTCCAATTTTTCACGATAATACATAATGAAGTTATTACGTATCTGCAAGTCAGCCGCTCTAATTTTAGTAGATACTAGTTTTTCATAACAAGTGTTATACTCTTTAACAGCAGCATAGTAGTTAGTGTTTATACCTAAGATCTTAGATTTTATATTAGTATCGTGATAATTTAATTCTTTAAACTGCGCTAAAACTCTATTAATATTATTTAGACATATATCTAGATTATCAGTAAATGTTTTTAGTGGTGACACACTTCTTACTATTAATGTTTCAGTGTTTGACTGATCAAGATCATTTAGTCTATTAATCATATTTTTAAAAGATATAGACTTATACTAATTAATTCAGAAACCTATCAATTTTTTTTTACCATTAAGAAAGGCAACATCTAAAACAAAACACCACGACAGTATGGACAAAACATATTTTTACCTAACCACTGAGCTAAACAACTGCTACAAAAATGGTGACTACATTTTGTTATAATATTTGGTACTTCATAGCAAATAGAACAAATAACACTTGAACCGTCTATAGAATTCCATTTACGAAAATTATTTACAACTAGCAATTCCAGTGAAATACATAATTCTGAACATATTCTAATCTGTATATCTAATTTGCGGTGTGATATAGTCTTACAAATTATATTAGTTACATTAGTTATTTTAGATAAAGATATTAGTGTTTGTCTACACTTAGTAAAACTACGATAATTAGCACAACATTTATGTACTATATCAGTAATTATATTATTATTTATAGCTATTCTATGTAATATCATACATATTATTCTTGAATTTGATAAATTATTATGTATTAGACTAACATATAAATCATGTTCATAGTCCATAAATGTTAATAGTATTTTTACTAAATCATAAGATCTAGTATTCAACAACATTTTCTTACGAATATCTATATTTAAATGTGGCAATATTTCATATACTATATTATATGCTGGTTCGTCACATTGTCTAAATACTGTATAGGGTATCTTATCAAGATGAAGCGCAATACTTGTATATAAATGTACTGGATTGTACTTAGATATTAGATATTGGGCTATACTAAAATTTCCACTAGTAACAATATTAATGATGGATGTATTCACAAAATGTACCATATCCACATCAATTTCCAAATTTTCAAGACAACATTGTAGTATTTCAAGGTTTAATTCTGTACAGATTATTTCCAGGTCATGATGTGTTATCTTATTTACGCCACATCTATCTATTAGACTTTTGAAAAATGCCGAATCAACATCAGAATAGTCTATAACATTTAGAAACTTTTTATAGATTTTTTTATAATATAAGTTATCTGTATAGTGTATATCAAGTAAATATTTAACACTTTTATCATATTCATACCTAATACAATTTTCTATAGCATGTGTAATTATTGCTGTTCTATCATCATAGCTATATATCTTTGTATATGAATACAATGTATCTAGTATCTTAAAACAATCTGGATCACAGTAATTTCTAATATAGCAGGCCTGACAAAATAGTTGACTAAACCCACTAATATCTAGTCTAACATTTCTATGATTATCTAGCATAAATTGTAATATTGGTAATGTGACATAAATGTTACATAAAATATTTAGATTAAATGATTTGTTAATACTATTATAGTATACATATTTAAAGACATCCAATGATTGAGTTTTAGAAGCAATACATAATTCAGAATAGATGAAATGTCTATCTAGTTTTTTATGTAAATACTTAACTAAATCCAGATTTTTACACTGTAAAATGTAGTTTTTAGATACGTCTAAATTTATAAATTGTCTATATTTTTCACAATCTACCAGTGTGTCAGATGTTTTTATAAGTTGATAAATTATCTTAGTGATAACTAGATTTTCCATTTTGTTTTCTATGTAGTTCACCACTCCATTTTGTACAAGATAATAATCTAATAAAATATGTAGTGATTTAACTGGTGTATTATAATATAAAAATATATAATCTAACAATTCCACAGTTATATTATGCCAATTTAGACTTAATAAATATTCTAGTATAACTGGCTCATCTATATATAATATAATAATATTGTTACTATTAATGCGTTCAAGATGTTTAAATATATCCTTGATAATATCTAAATTTTTTGTGTATTTATATTCAATAAACATTGAATACTCTACTTCTAACATATTAATCTTAGATATGACATATTTATATAATTCATAGTCATCATATTTCAATATGTGTAGTATATTTTTGCATGTTAATATTGTTTCAGGATAGATCGTTAATATATGTTTGTATAGTGTAAGACTTTGTATATAATATAAAAAACTAGATACTTTAATTATGCGTTTAGTACTAATAATGTATAGTAAAATGTCATCACTCCATAAATTTTCTAATAAATAGTAGGTGGATTTGTCACTAAATATGGTTTTAGAAATGAGATATTTAACTATTTCTGTACTCTTATTTTCACATGCTAGACGAAATCCATTATTAATAATATAGGTAGGTATCCAGTCTAAATTATATGTCTTAACTATTTCTATATTATTCTGTTGAATACTTTCATAGAATGTAATCATCATATCTATGTTATGTTATTTTATTTTACCGTATTTCATTTCAAAAAGTTTTATGTAGATATTCAATACAGCTCATAGTAATTATAAAATGTGGAACAATTCGCATTAGACTTAATGTCAAACCATTATAATAAACACGTGGGTTTATGCCTTGATAAAGTTTAGCTCCCAACATATGACGTGTCTTAAGATAGTCAAGTGGATGAATTATGATGGTAGATATAATAGCTGAGACACCAGATGATAATATTGGATTACTAAAAACTTGTTTACTATAATCATAAAGTGGAAAGAATAGACTACTACTAACAGCTATTTTTGATAGTGTTTTAGTATATCCCCTATAAAATATAGAAATAGAAACAGAACCAGAACATAATATACTTTTACCACTCTGAGCGTGGACTTTCCATACATCAAGTGGATGTGTAAAAATAGTGCTACATAATCCAGCTATCATGCCATTCATAAATTTGTTACCTGTTACTAAATGCGTACTATCTAGATAGCGAAATCCTGTATACTTTAGACTAGTACTGGTGATTTGTCCAAAAATAGCTGGAAAACTGGCTTTTATGAAAGCTCTATATCCTCCCATATTATATATCTTTTTAGTTGTATCTAAAATACTATTACTATTAACCATTTGATAGTTAGTCTTTATAGTACATATAGGTAATGTTAGTAGTTCAGCAACACAAGTAGCAGACGCACTAATCACTAGGTTTTTAGTTGTCATTTTGTCTAGTTATGTTAAAGTAACTTTTTTTGAGATATATTATATCAATTTTTCAGAGGAGAGGTAAATATTATTTAATAAATAGCCGAAGAAAAGTAAACACATTTTTAGAATTATTTTCTATGTTGTATATAAACCGCTATAAAACGAAAAACGGGCATTACCCGAATTATTATTTTTGCCTCTTTATCTATTTATTTTATGCAGTCAAGTAAAACCACAAAATAAATAGATAAATATCTATTTTCGTTTGACAAATATTCCGTTGAATAGCTGTAAAACCATAAACTTAAGATTTTATATAAAATATACAGTGTCATATAAAAAAAAACTGGGTACAATTGTGTCCAGTTCTTAGACTACTTATTAATAAGAAAATTATAATTTGTGAACACCTACACTAGAAAACATCCAGTTATCACCTACCCAGTTGATTAAAATACAAGTAGCACAGTAGACTTTTTTATCCCAGACCATAAAAAGTCTTTATAAATCTTGGTGTCGACACCACTTTAAATAAAAGACTAAAAAGTGGGACAAAAAAAGTCTACTGTGACACACTTGTATAGTAAATATTTTTATTATTTATAACGTTAAGCTAACAAATAATAAAAATATAAATGTTAGACTAAATAATATTTCGCAACATGCTCTAAATTCGCTGTATAGCTAGTAATAATACATTTCTAAAAATAGAATTAAAACTGTACAATTAAACAGCACTATCTATAAATTCAATCTTATATTTTATACCTCGGCTAACTAGTACTTTAATAGCTATATATAACGCCAATTTATCTTTAAGTGGCAAATTAAATTCACGACCTTGTCCAGGATTTAATATAATACCAAATACATAGCTAAAATTACCAAGATTGTGGTTTAATAGTTCCATTATTATATCACGATTTCCAGGTGACGTTATATATAAACATGAGTTTATAACCTGCATACTAAGCACACGCAAATCACCTATTTTTTTTATGTGATAAAATATATGGTTTTTAGTGTCATATAAATCTGCTATCTCTATACCACTCGTTTTACGTGTATTACAGTCCAGTAACAAAAATCCACGCTCATCTGCCACATGTTTATTATAGGCTGTCTCTGTATTACGTATCTTACCACCCACTTTAACACTACTATTCTCCATTGTAAATGGCTCAAGTGTCTGTATCATATGTGATTTAATCAACTTATCCAAATATTCTTCACACTGATCAGCAGAAAAATATAGAGGACGCATAATACATACTTTGACAGTTAAACACAAAACTGCTACCACTAACACACCAATAATTGCATAGAGAATAATTACGCTCATGTTAAGTTAATATTTATGAAGCTCTATATAATTTAAACATCATAGTTTTAAGTGTTGTTAGTATCATTATTTGAGACTGTTTTATCAAGCCTATTATATACTGATTTTACTAGTAAACATCTAATAACAATACCAACTATTCTATCTGGTAATTGACCTTTATCCAATAGATTAGATAAATATTCTAGATTATCCGGATTATATTCTATCGCCTTTTTAATTATTTCATTACACAACTTAGACGTTTCTGAAAATTCATAACACTTAAGTGGTACAGTATACTGTTCTAACATTGGACACTGACTATATTTTAAAAAAGATAGATTAGGTAGTACTGGAATGCGACTTAAACTACTACATCCATCACAGTTTAGACTGGTTAGTGAAGCTAATTCTGGTAATTTAGCTAAACTACTACATTTTTTACACTGTAAACGGTAAATAGATTTGGCTAATATATCTGTTAAATTATCACAACTATCACATATTAAATGTGTAAGTTTAGGTAAGGCTGGTATTACACTAATTTCACTTAAACCCGAACAACTTAATCCCACCAAATTATATAATATTGGTATTTCTCGCAACTGATAACAATAGTTACAATTTAGTTGTTTTAAATTATATAGTGCAGGTAAATAGCTTAATGTATAACATCTATTACAATCAAGAGTATTTAATGTACTCATATCACTTATCTCGTTTAGTTCATAGCACCAATTACATTTTAAATCTATTAGACTAGGTAATAATGGAATTTTTGATAGTCTAGTACATTTAGAACAATTTAGAATAGTTAATTCTGGAAATATAGGTATTTCTATTAATTTACTACACCCACTACAGTTAAGTTTACATAAATTAATTAATAATGGTATACTTGTTATTTCTGATGTATAATAATCATTTATAATTAGACACCGTACATTAGAAAAGTTCAAAGGTAATATTATACTCATGTTTATAGTGGTATCGGTATCGGTATTATTTGATGTGTCTAAATATCTATTATTATCTTTGTCTAATTTAGACATATTATATTATTATAAAATACAGAATTTAATCCAAATACATAATAAAAAATTGAAAATCACATAAAATACATTATCAGAGAACATAAAATGGTTAAAAAGGCAAAAATACTAATAGAAACTAGCAACTCAACCAATAATTTTAGAACACATTCCATTGAAATTACAGATAAATTAGCCAAAAATGTTAAAAAAGAAATGGGTATATATTTTACGCCTGGTAATATAAGAAAAGATTTAATAGAAAAGACGGAAAATCATTATTTATCTATTTTTAGTAAATTTACCCCAAAAACAATATTAGAACCATCTGCTGGTAGTGGTGAATTTGTCATAGATTTAGCAAGTAAATTTGGTAAACTAGCTAAAATAACTGCGATTGAACTAAATAGTGATATTTATAATGCCAGTAAACACAAACTATGTCAATATTCAAATATAGATTACATCAATATGGACTTTTTAACATATGACACTGACATAAAATATGATTTTATAATTGGCAATCCACCTTATTCTGTAGTTAAAAGAGATAGTATTAGTAGTAGTCTATTAGAATATTGTTCTGGTAGACCAAACCTATTTGCTATTATATTTGCCAAGTGTCTTACTATGTTAAAGCAGCATGGTGTTATTAGTTTAATATTACCAACCACTTTTTTAAATAGCGCTTATTATGAACGATTACGTAGATATATAGTTGATAATATGACTATATTAGACATTATTTCGTATGATAGTAGTTTTATTGATACAAAGATAGACACTATTGGTATTATTATATTAAATACTAAAATTGTGGATGATACATATAAAAAATTCTATGTAGATATAGCTGGAAACATAATATTTACACTAGCAGCTAATAGTATTGATACATTATTAGCGGGAAGTACTACACTAGATAAAATAGGATGCTATGTTAAAACAGGCAATGTTGTGTGGAACCAACACAAAGATCTACTTACTAGTGATAATACAAAGACACTATTAATTTATAATGGTAATATTAAGGATGGTATATTTAGGCTTCTATATAATTATAACAGTGATGCTAATAATGACCAAAAACGTCAATATATAGATATGACGGCTAATATTTCTGGACCAGTGATATTAGTTAATAGGGGAAATGGAACTGGTAAATATAAGTTTAGCTATTTACTATTTGAAAATCAGGAGAGTTTTTTAGTAGAAAATCATCTAAATGTAATTTATGTAAATGATGATACTATGCCATTTACAAAAAAGTTGGAATTATTAAAAAAAGTGGTTGCTAGTTTTAAGGATAAACGTACTACCACATTTTTGGATCAGGTTATTAAAAATGGTTCACTTAGTAAGACCGAGTTACAAACAATATTACCTATTTGGTTGTAGACTTTGTCAGGTAGTCATTATAGTTTTTTTATGTGTAAAGTATAAAATAACATAGGAAGTAATATAAAATATACATTATAATATGGAGGATTTTTGTGTACAACACGCAAATTTTATTAAAACTCACTGGTCTAATTTAGAAGAACTATTTGAAACATGTAATTTTGATGATTTCCTAGATATATTAGCACGCCATAAATCGCCTGAACTAATTAAACAAATACCACCTGGAATAACAAAAGTAGTGAAGATTAGTTCCATTTTATTAATAGATCCACCAGGAGGAGATACTATTACTATATCCATTAGTATATCACAACCAATGGAATGTACTTTTTCATATGTACTAAATACTGAAAAAGGTAAACTAAATGTTATAGTATATGGAACAACCTATGATTTCATACATCGCTTAGATGAGGTTAGCTACTTTGCTAGTAATAATAATGATGTTTATGGTGTTAATGTTATGAATGACCTATTTAAAACATTGGGATTTAGTGATACATGGGATACCCACAAATTATTCCACCGATTTCTATTGAATTTGTGCAAACATAAATATATTAATTCTGATATACCATACCACGTAACTGATGTTTTCTACTAGATTGTAGAAACCAAATCACACCTACAATATGGACAATCTAAATGACCAGATCCAGATTTAATCCAAGTTGTTATACATTCTAAATGATATGGATGACCACATGGTGTCAACACTATTTTATTTACACTAGATATCAATTCACTATTATCATCATAACATATTATACATGTATAGTCCATGTTGTTGTCTATTTCTGTTAGAAATATTTGTTTAACATATTCTACATCATTTAATATTTTCAAAGCTGGTAGTTTGTGTATACCATTTAAAATACCACATCGTAAATTAATTAGATTAGGTAATAATGGTATATCTTTTAGACTGCTACATAATATACAACTAATACTTTCTAATTTTATCATCGTTGGTATACTAGTTAAATTTTTACATCCATTACATAATAGAGTAGTTAAGTTGGGTAAAATATCTATAGTTGTGATGGCATCACACCAACTACAATCTAAAGTAATGAGATTAGACAATGTTGGGATCGTATTTATACTAGTACAGTTACAACATACTAGGTTTCTTAATGTAGAAAGCGTGGTAGGTATACTAGTTAACATGGTACATAGAGTACAGTCTAAATTTTCTAAAACTGGAAAGTCTGGCAGATATTCTAACATATTACAATCAACACATGTGAGTTCTATTAGTTTAGGTAATGCTGGTAAATTACGTAAATTAATACATGTATTACACTCTAATATAATTAAATTAGGTAAAATTGGTATTGTCTGTATACTAATACATTCACTACAGTATAATTCTGTCAATTTTGGTAAAATTGGTAACTCTTTCAAATTAACACTTCTACAGCAGTATAGTTTTTGTAAATTAGACAATACTGGTATAGACAGCAAACTAACACATCCAAATAAATCAAGTGTATTTAGGTTAGATAATATTGGAACTGTGTTAATATAACGACACTCCCAACATCTTAAACTAACTAGATTATGTAATAGTTCGGCATGTAAAGAAGTTATTGATATTAGTGATGAACAGTCATAAAATGTTAGTCTATATACCTTATCTAGAATATTACTATCCAAAAACTTGCGTAAATTATAGTCACTAAGATTATCAGTAATTCTTATGTTTTCAACACAAATATTATTACTAATTATATTCTCAATAGTGTTATCATCTATTTCTATCATTTTTACACAATATAATATTAGAAATAAATTTAAAACAATTACCTATCATTATTCAATTCTTTTCATCATCATCATCATCATCCATAAATATGGGTATATTTATTAATAAAAATGATTTCTATTTAATTTGTAAACACCAAATAAAAAATTAGTGTCCCCAATGTGGGACAAGCTGGGGTTTACTTATTAACAAGTAGCCGACGAACCGGGCACAATTGTGCCCATTTTTTATATCAGACTGTATAATTTATATAAAATCTACAATTTGTGGTTTTATATAGACCATAGAAAATAATCTCTAAAACATGTTTAATTTTCGTCGGCTACTTATTAAAGAATAATTTTTAAGATGGTGTTTGATAGATGGCATCCCTATTTACGGATGATGATGAAAAGAATTGAATAATACACCTTATTATTTTACTTGTTTTAAAAACAATGCAATTAATATCAGATCTACATGTACATACACGAAATATTCGTCTATTAAATTTCTTTGGAAAAACACTATTTATGTGTGGTGATATAGGCAATCCATTTCATCACACATATAAAGATGTAATATATCATGCTGCTAAATCATATGATAGAGTTATATTAATAACTGGTAACCATGAATATAAAAATAATTATAGTATTAGTGACACAAATAATCATATATATGATCTATGTAGTAAGTATAATAATCTTACATTTCTAAATGATACTAGCACTACCATAAATAATAAATGGACTATATTAGGAACTACATTATGGCCTAATATAGAACGATGTAGACATCTACATATAAAGAATTTGAGATGGTTAACAAAGGAAATAAATTCTAGTAACATGTCCAAAAAAATAGTGTTAACACACTATCCACCTAGTTTAAAATTAGCAGGTATCACAAAAAATCACTCACGATGGGATAGGATTACATGTGATATAGACCACCTAATAAAAGATCCTATAACACTATGGTGTAGTGGACATTTACATAGAAATGTGGTAAATAATATAAATGGTATTAGATGTATTATAAACGCACAAACTATTGGTAATACTATTAGTCCCATTAAGGTTTTCTGAAAATGACATTAAATAAAACTATTAGTACTTGGATTATAAAATATCTTTATATGTTCCTTTGCGTCATATATAGAGCATCTCATCGCTGGATCAGTTTTCAGCATCATGTCCAATAATTGTACTATATAGTGAATTATTCTACTTTCAAAAATATTGGATAATTTGTTGAAGTAATACTTTATTGTTAGACTTTGGTGTGTTCTACGTAATTGTAGTATTAGATCTTCATGTGACTTATAATGCTCTGGAAATCTAAATAGATTTGTCCTAAATATCATAGTATATAGAACTACACCACATGACCAAACATCAAGACGATCAGTAATATGATTGGGACTATTAAATATCATCTCAGGTGCCATGTATGTGGGTGTACCTACAAACCTATTTTCTAAAAATTCGGTAAATTGGCTAGCACCATAATCTATAACACGAATATTATCATCTATGTCTACCAATATATTTTCTGGTTTTATATCCAAATGTAAAATTTTACGCTTATGCATACAACACACTCCTCTCAATAGTTGATAAAAATATCGCACTATTTGTAGTCCATCTAAACTATTATTTATTATTTTATCATATAGTTCTGTACCACACAAATCATACACAATACATATGGCATCACTAACATAGAAATAACCAGCTAGTCCACAAATGTTAGGACAACCGGTAACAATAGCAGAATGAACTATCTCATCCGCTAAACGCTGCTGCTTCTTAATTTTGGCAAACCTAATTGTTTTTATGGCATATCGTTTACCACTCCTTTTATCTCTAGCTATTTTAACAACACCATACGCACCATGTGCCTCTGGAGCTGTATCACTCAGATCAAAGTCATCTAATTTCCAATCACTTTTAATATTTGGTAATAGCTCTAAAAATCTACTGAGTGATCTTAGTTTATCACCTATTAATAAATCAATCTCCTCTGTCTCTCGTGACCTATAAACACTCACTGTTGAAACTCTATCAACAGTTATAGTTCGTGACGCATCATATTCAACTGTTTTATCTAAGTCTACTGTCTTTGTTTTATCCCGATTGTATGAAACAGTTTTAGTCTCAGCCATTATATTATAACATATTATTTTTTATACTAGTAATATATATATATACATGGCCCATTTTGATAGACTTAACATTGATATAGTTAAAACTATATTTTCTAAGATAGATAATATAGTAGATATTCTAAAACTATGTAAAACAGATAGAGAGTTAAATACAATATGCAATGATCCAGAGATTTACGCTATAATTAAATCACGATTAGTAGAAAAATGTGAAATGTTAAAGGATAAATTTACGAGTGACATATCTACACACGCATATTATGAAAATAAATCAATAGGAGGACAGCAAGCAGAATATTATTATAATATGAATATTTTTGCGGAGGAGAATATGAGTAGGATTGTATCTTTAATAGATAGAGCCAAATTAGCAGACAATAATATTGAGAGGATTAAAAGTATAGCAAATGAATATATGACTATTAAAAATGATTATATACAAGCTACTGATGATGCTTTCAATTAGTCACTAATGTCTATCCATTACCTAAAAATGTAGTAAATATTTCTATTATTTATAATGGTACTATAACAAATAATAAAAATATAATTTAGACTAAATAATATTTCGCAAAATGCTAAATCTGCTGGATATCTGGTAACGATAACTAATATTCTACCGGCATCCCATATTCATTCTCAAGTTCTGATTTACTATATATTTTATAATTACTATTAGTCTGACTACTAATACCACAAGTAATTATAGTAAATCCATCAGCTGTTAAAAACGGCTTACGTAATATAACAAGTGTAGTGTGTAATGGTAATAGGAATTCCATTTCATATTCATAGATGGCTAAATATTTTTTATTGATGTTTAGATTTGCTATAGGTAACACAATATTACTAGATAAGTTACACACTAATGTTATAATAATTTTGCTGCTGCCAGTGGCAAAGGATTTCGCTATATTTAAATCCGATGTAAAACTCTGAAATCTATTTTTAAACTTATTTATAATTGACCCAGGATAAATAGGTAAATTATCCTGGTTTGATATACCATGATATAGAGATAGATTTTCACACATATGCGAACTTAATTTTCTATAACGCAAAACTATATCCCAACATATATTGTTAATAGTGTTAACATTGTTTACCATATCCTTATTATCTAAACCATCAGGATCATTGTAGAACTCCTTAATCTCCTCAAATGTTTCATGGTTTGTATAGTAGTTTAAAAGCTTTAACATACTTAGTTTAATCACTGGATCTAATTTCGGTAATACGGATTTACCTATAATATCTAAACACTCCAATATATTATCACCTCTATCTGTAATATCTGTGTCAGCTATGGTTGTAATATTATGTTTTGTGATTAAAAGTGTGTAGCCTTTTACTTGGTGTGTAATCTCATCTAGATTTATCTGTCTATAAATATTACCTATTGGTGGTCGTATGTTTTTAATAGATATAATAGTTGTATTTTTATAAGTAGTAGTGACATAATTGTCATAGTTGTCTATAAATTCAAGAATCCCATTAACATTAATATAACCATCTATTGTTCTATATAATGTTAAGGATACACCTAGCATAAAAATAAATTCACACCAGTTTATGGGAATATGAGATACTAAATCTCTAAATTTTAGAGAACTAATATCTAAGTTTATAATAAATTCTACAATATCACTGCGAGATAATGTAGATATGTCAAAATACTGATGTGTTATTATATATTTTACCAGATTAGTACGTGACATATGTACAATTAGCTTAAAATATCTTAGATCAATTGGACCATGTATATTTTGCGCTATTTCTTCATCTGTTATACGTTTAGATATTATTTGTCGGTGTAAACTATTCATATATAATATTCAATAAGAAAATATACTATGTTTGTTGTATTATTAGACTATTTTTGGATAATACACAATAATATAATAATTATATAATAATATAAATAATGCGAGGTTTTTTATTTATAGACAGCGCACTGATTGATATTCATACTATTACATCTAGTCTATTACCTAATGTACACTATTATAAATTTGACTACTATAATGATACATTAGATACGTTATTAGCAGTATTAGATCATAAAAAACCAGTGTCAGTTGGTATTATGCAACATAATTTTGGTAATACGCCCACTTGGAATTGCGTCAACCAGGATTCGGATAAACAAATTTTGGAGGATGTAATTAATTTGGATCCGGGGTTAGCATCATGGGGTCCATACATTAGATTTATGAATGCTCTTAAAAAAAAAGGAGTTAAACATTTGGACATGATGGAGTGTTCACTCTATAGCAATCCAAACTGGCAATATATTATAGACAATCTAGAAATAATTACGGGTCTGGATATCCGTGCTTCAGTAGATAATACTGGTAGTCTAACTGGATCGAATTGGATACTAGAAACAGACGATATTAATTTAAAATCAGTCTATTTTACGGATAATATAGATAATTATAAAACAATATTGGGATTTGGTAGTCATACAGCTATAATACGTGGTGGACGACTATATACATTTGGTAGTAATACCTATGGACAACTAGGATTAGGTGATACTACTAACCGACTAATCCCCACTCTAGTAGATAGTGATACTACATGGACAAGTGTAAGTTGTGGGCCGGATCATACAGTAGCTATTAAAGGTGGGAAATTATATACATTTGGTAGAAATAATATTGGCCAACTGGGATTAGGCGACACTGCTAATCGCCATTTACCAACACAAGTAGGTAGTGATACGACATGGTCTAGTGTATCATGTGGTGAAAGTCATACTGTTGCTATTAAAGGTGGCCAATTATATACATTTGGTAATAATGATTCCGGTCAATTAGGATTAGGTAATACTACTAATCAAACATCACCAATACAAGTAGGAACAGATACTACATGGACAGTAGTTGCTTGTGGTAGAAAATACACAATAGCAATTAAAGGTGGACAGTTGTACTCATTTGGTAGTAATACAGATGGACAATTGGGATTAGGTGATAATACTAATAGAACCAACCCAACTCAAGTAGGTACAGACACAACATGGACTAATGTAGCATGTGGTAATGCTCATACAGCAGCTATTAAAGCTGGAAGATTATATACTTTTGGGCTTAATAATTTTGGACAATTGGGTATAGGAAGCCTAGTTAACATGTATATTCCCACACAAATCGGATCAGATACTACATGGACCATAGTACAATGTGGTGAGACACACACTGTTGGCATTAAATCTGGAAACCTTTATTCTTTTGGTAATAATAGTGTAGGACAATTAGGCACTAGCAACAATACATTGTATACAACACCAGTTTTAATAAATAGTAGTATAGCATGGTCTGAAATACAAACGGGAGGTTATCATACTATAGCCATTAAAAATAATACAACATATATCTTTGGATATAATGAATTTGGACAACTTGGTCTAAATGATACATCTAATCGCAATGTACCCACACAGCTTATAATTCAGACAACTATAAGTAATCTAATAATAGCAAATACAACATATTCTAATACACTATATTCGTTTATATCACCACTAACTAATAGTGACGCAACAATAAACTATATTAGTAGTAATGTCTTTATTGCTAACTTTTTAAATAACACATCAGCAAATATAAGTATCTATAAAGCAGGAGCCGTTACTATAACAGCTAGTGTACCACTAAATGATAGATATAGTGCTGCGTCAACTAGCGCCAGTTTTAATATTGCCAAGGCAAATGGTACTATCACCGGATTATCCAATAGTTCTACTACTTATGGTGTAAATCCTGATAATTTCTACTATTTTAATGGTATTGTTTCTAATAGTGGGGGATTAGTAACATATATAAGTGGTAATACCCAGATAGCGGAATTCGCAAATGTAACAGTGCCAAATATAAGTATATATAGAGCGGGCAATTTAACTATAACTGCTTCATTAAACCCAACAGATCAATATACTGGTACAAGTGTAACATCTAATTTAAGTATATATAAAGGTAACGCAATTATTACTGGACTAGCTAGTGGTAATATTGTTTACAATACTAATGAAAACATATATAGTTTTACAGGGGTCTCTACTAATAGTGATGCTAATATTACATATGTAAGTAGTGACAATACTATTGCTGAATTTTTAAGTCAATCAGTACCAAACATCAGTATATATAAGTCTGGTCAGGTAATAGTTACGGCTACAGTACCTGAAACAACTAAATACAACTCTAGAACAGTAAATGCTAGTTTAGATATTTTACGTGCTAATGCTAGTATCGCTGGATTGTCTAACAATGTAACTACATATGGTGTTAATAGTAATCAGTTTACATTTTTCGGAATTACTAAAACAAGTGATGCTAATATAATATATGCTAGTGGAAATACATTAGTTGCTGATTTTGTAGATCCTAACATATCTACGCTAACTATTTATAGGGCTGGAAATGTACAGATCACAGCTAATTTACCACAAACAGACAGATATACTAATACTAGTGCTAATGCTACTTTAACTATTAACAAGGCTACTACTAATATAACTGGATTTAATAATGCTAACACTGTTTATGGAAGTGATTATATATTCACAAATACTACTACTAATAGTACAGGCAATATAACATATACTAGTGCTAATATACAAATAGCAGATTTTTTAGATACTAATATAGCAAATGTCACTATATATAAAGCAGGAACAGTACAACTAACGGCTAGTGTATCTGAAACAGACAATTACACAGCCAACTCTACAAACGCAACTCTAAATATTAGTCGTGCTAATGCTAATATTAATGGCGTTTTAAATGCTAATATTATTTACAATAATATATCAAATTATTATACTTTTTCAGATGCCACTTCTAATAGTGACGCCAACATAGTTTATACGTCTGGTAATACCTTAATAGCCAATTTTATAGATAATACCATTCCAAATATAACAATTTACCATGCTGGTACTGTTACTGTTACCGCTAGTGTACCAGAGACCTCTAAATACACTGCTGAAAGCATATCTGGAACTCTAAATATTGCGCGTGCTAACCCTATCATAAGTGGTTTATATGGGGCTAATGTTGTCTATGGTGATAATAGTAACATATATACTTTCTCTGGCATAAGTACAAATAGCAATAGTAATATAGTATATAGTAGTGGGAACACCCTAATAGCTGACTTCTTAAATACTAGTGTCCCAAATATAACAATATATCGCACAGGAACAGTAACAGTAACGGCAAGTGTACCCCAAACAATAGACTATAACGCTAATAGTATTTCCGTTAACTTAAATATAGCAAAGGCTACCGCTACTATAACTGGTTTAGCGGAAACAAATATTGTCTATGGTGATAATAGTAACATGTATACTTTCACTGGTGTAGGTACAAATAGTACGGCTAACATAGTATACACTAGTGGTAACTCCCTAATTGCTAACTTCCTAAATAGCAATGTGCCAACAGCTACAATATATCGTGCTGGTAACCTAACTGTATATGCTAGTGTACAGCAGACTGATAATTATACTAACGCTATACAGTCTGCAAATTTAGTAATATCCCGTGCTAGCGCCATAGTTACTGGCTTAACTAGTAGTAACATTGTATATGGTGATAATAGTAACATGTACACATTTACAGGCGTAGCTACAAATAGTGATGGTAATATAGTATATACTAGTGGTAACTCCCTAATTGCTAACTTCCTAGATAGTAGTGTACCAAATATAACAGTATATCGTGCTGGTAACCTAAGTGTATATGCTAGTGTGCAGCAGACAGATAACTATACTAGTTACACCTCACAGGCTAGTCTAAATGTTGGTCGTGCTACTGGCACTGTTACTGGCTTAACTAGTGCTAACATTGTATATGGTGATAATGGTAATATGTACACATTTACAGGCGTAGCTACAAATAGTGATGGTAATATAATATATACTAGTGGTAACTCCCTAATTGCTAACTTCCTAGATAGTAGTGTACCAAATATAACAGTATATCGTGCTGGTAACCTAAGTGTATATGCTAGTGTACAGCAGACAGATAACTATACTAGTTACACCTCACAGGCTAGTCTAAATATAGACCGTGCTATCCCTACTGTTACTGGACTAACTAGTGCTAACATTGTATATGGTGATAATGGTAATATGTACACATTTACAGGCGTAGCTACAAATAGTGATGGTAATATAGTATATACTAGTGGTAACTCCCTAATTGCTAACTTCCTCGATAGCAGTGTACCAAATATAACAGTGTATAGGGCCGGTAACCTAAGTGTTACTGCTAGTGTACAGCAGACAGATAACTATACTAGTTACACCTCACAGGCTAGTCTAAATATAGACCGTGCTATCCCTACTGTTACTGGACTAACTAGTGCTAATACTATATATGGAGTTAATAGTAATATGTATACCTTCTTTGGTGTTAGTACAAATAGTAATGGTACTATAGTATATACTACTGGTAATACATCTATAGCTAATTTTATTAATAATACCATATCAACAGTATCAATATATAGAGCCGGTAATGTAACTATAAATGCTACTGTACAGCAGACTGATAACTATACTAGTTATAATGCGCAGTCAGTATTGAATATAGACCGTGCTACCCCTACTGTTACTGGACTAAGTAGTGCTAACATTGTCTATGGTGATAATGGTAATATGTATACCTTCACTGGCCTAGGTACAAATAGTGATGCTAATATAATATATACTAGTGGTAACTCCCTAATTGCTAACTTCCTAGATAGTAGTGTACCAAATATAACAGTGTATAGGGCCGGTAACCTAAGTGTATATGCTAGTGTACCCGAAACGGATAACTATACTAGTTATACCTCATATGCTAATCTGAATATAGACCGTGCTATCCCTACTGTTACTGGACTAAGTAGTGCTAACATTGTCTATGGTGATAATAGTAATATGTATACTTTCACTGGTGTAAGTACAAATAGTGATGCTAATATAATATATAGTAGTGGCAACTCCCTAATTGCTAACTTCCTAGATAGTAGTGTACCTAATATAACAGTATATCGTGCTGGTAACCTAAGTGTATATGCTAGTGTACAGCAGACAGATAACTATACTAGTTACAGTGCACAGGCTAGTCTGAATATAGACCGTGCTACCCCTACAATCACTGGATTTGTTAGTGCTAATATTATATATGGAGCAAATGGTAATCTATACACATTTACAGGCGTAGGTACAAATAGCGATGCTAATATAATATATAGTAGCGGTAATGGTCTAATAGCAGACTTCACTGACAGTAGTGTACCAAATATAACAATATATCAATCTGGTCAAGTTACCGTTAATGCTAGTGTGCCCGAGACTGATAACTATAATGCTGCTAGTGTAAATGCTAATCTAATAATTGGTAAGTCTACACCTAGTATAACTGGCTTAAATAGTGCTAATATTGTATATGGTGATAATAGTAATATGTATACCTTTACTGGTGTAGGTACAAATAGTGATGCTAATATAATATATAGTAGTGGTAATACCCTAATTGCTAACTTCATAGATAGTAGTGTACCAAATATAACAGTATATCATGCTGGTAACATAAGTGTAACTGCTAGTGTCCCTGAAACATCTACATATAATAGCGCTACACTTTCTGCCTATTTAAATATTGCTCGTGCTAATGCTACAGTTACTGGACTAAGTAGTGCTAATACTATATATGGAGTTAATAGTAATCAGTATACATTCTTTGGTGTTAGTACAAATAGTAATGGTAGTATATACTATACTACCGGTAATACATCTATAGCCAATTTTATTAATAATACCATACCAACAGTATCAATATATAGAGCCGGTAATGTAACTATAAACGCTACTGTACAGCAGACGGATGACTATACTAGTTACACCGCTCAATCCGTGCTAAATATTACACGTGCTAGTCCTAGTCTAAGTGGGTTTAGTAGTGCTAACGTTGTCTATGGTGATAATAGTAATATGTATACCTTCACTGGCGTAAGTACAAATAGTGATGCTAATATAATATACACTAGTGGTAATACCATAGTAGCTAACTTCTTAGATAGTAGTGTACCAAATATAACTATTTATAGAGCTGGCCAGGTTACAGTAACAGCTAGTGTACAGCAGACGGATAACTACGAAACTAATATGGTACAGTCGGAGTTGAATATTGTTAAGGCTAATGCTAGTATTTATAATCTGGATGGTGCTAACATTGTGTATGGTGATAATGGTAACATGTACACTTTCTATGGTGTAGGTACAAATAGTGATGGTAATATAGTATATACTAGTGGTAACACCATTGTAGCTAACTTCACTGACAGTAGTGTACCAAATATAACTATTTATCGGACTGGTAATGTTATAGTTACTGCTAGTTTGAGTGAAACATTAAACTATACATCAATTAGTTCAACAGCCAGTCTAAATATCCTACGTGCTAATGCTAATATTGATGGGTTTAGTAGTGCTAACGTTGTCTATGGTGATAATGCCAACTACTACAGTTTCTATGGTGTAGGTACAAATAGTGATGCTAATATAATATACACTAGTGGAAATACCATAATTGCTAACTTTTTAGATAGCAGTTTACCAAATATAACTGTTTATAGAGCTGGTCAGGTTACATTAACAGCTAGTGTACAGCAGACGGATAACTACGAAACTAACATGGTACAGTCGGAGTTGAATATTGTTAAGGCTAATGCTAGTATTTATAATCTGGATGGTGCTAACATTGTGTATGGTGATAATAGTAATATATACACTTTCTATGGTGTAGGTACAAATAGTAATGGTAATATAGTATATACTAGTGGTAATACAACTGTTGCTAACTTCTTAGATAGTAGTGTGCCAAATATAACAATATACCAGGCTGGAGTTGTACCAGTTATTGCTAGCGTGTCTGAAACGGACAACTATTTTTCAAACTCTGTATCCAAAAATCTTAATGTCCAGCGTATTACACCAAATATAACTGGATTAGTAGACATTCACACTATTTATAATTCTAATAGTAATCACTACTTATTCGCAAATGTATACACTAATAGTGTCTCAAATATTATTTATACTAGTAGTAATACTTTGGTGGGTAATTTCCTAGATAGTACTGTACCAAATATAACTATTTATAGTTCAGGCTATGTAATTGTAACAGCTAGTGTTAGTGAAACTACTAACTATAATGCCACTAGTGTCACTTCTAATTTAGTCATAGATCAGGCTAACACGTATATTAGTGGACTAAGTGGTGCTAACGTTGTATATGGTGATAACAATAACGATTACACTTTTTCTGGTATAGTTACAAATAGTGATGCTATATTATCCTATACTAGTAGTAATGTTATTGTAGCCAATTTTATGGATAATACGGTACCTAATATAACTATATATAGATCTGGTGTAACTCAAATAACTGCTAGTGTACCAGACACATCAAATTACACTGACCAATCCGTGAGTGTAACTCTTAGTGTTAGTCGTGCTACTGGTAATGTTAATGGTCTTAGTGCGTCTAGTACTATATTTAACCCTAATAATAATTACTATAGTTTTTCGGGTGTGGTTACAAATAGTGATGCTAACATAATTTACACTAGTGGTAATACATTTATTGCTAATTTCCTAGATAATACAGTGCCTAATTTAATTATTTATCGTGCTGGAAATGTTCAAATAAATGCAGAAGTACCTCAAACAGATAAATATAGTAGTGCTATTCAGTCAGATACTCTATCTATTTCTAAAGCATCAGCTAGTATTACATCTATGCCTAACATTAATATTTTATATGGAAGTGGTGTTTATACTCTATCACCACCATCAAAAGTAGGTGATGCTTTAATAACATATACTAGTAGTAATCCAAATATTGCTAGTTTAGCCAATCAGTTTATTTCTAATATTAATATTAATCAAGCTGGTATAACAACTATTACAGCGAGTATGGAAGAGACAGAGAATTATACTGTGGCATCAACTAGTTTTGCTCTTACTGTAGATAGAGCATCACCTATTATTGATTGGGTGTCTATATCTGGATTAGCCACTATATATGGAAATAGTACTTATAACTTCCCAGCAGCTAATAGTGTGACTAATGTATCTTATTCAAGTGGAAATATAGCCGTTGCCAGTTTTACAAATGCCACTATTCCAAATCTAACAATACATCAGTCTGGGACATCTGAAATTACTGCTAGCGTACCACAAACTACCAATTATACAGCAGGTTTTATAACACGTACACTAACTGTCTCAAAAGCTACTTCTATTATAAATTGGCCTGTTACACTCGCCACTACATATTCAACAACACCATATATATTTACTGATGCTACATGTAATAGCACATCACCTATATCATATGCTAGTAGTAATACAGCAATTGCTAGTTTTGCGAATCCAAATAGCCCAAGTATAACAATACATCAGGCTGGAACAGTTACTATTACAGCTAGTGTAGTTGAAAATGCTAATTATACTTCTGCGTCCGTTGTCAAAACACTATTAATAGATAAGGCTACACCTACAATTACACTTGGCTCATCAAATATTATAGTGACATATAGTAGTACTCCCTATGTATTTACCACACCAATAACTGATAGTGATGGAAGTATTAGTTATACAAGTAGTAATATATTGGTGGCTAATGTTTTAAGTGGCACTAGTTTAACAATGTATAAAGCTGGAGGTGTTATAATAACTGTTACAGTGGGTGAAACCACTAACTGGTATTCATATTCCAGAAACATCTCTTTTACTATAATGAAAGCACATAGTTATATTAGTGGATTATCTAATAGCACTATCATATTTAGTGGTGCGCCATATGCTATATCTGGTATTACTACAAATAGTGATGATATAATCTACTATGAAAGTAGTGATATATTAACAGCTCACTTTGACATAGCTACTAGTCCAACATTTGTAGTTGTTAGACCTGGTACTGTTACCTTTACAGCAAGTGTTGCCGAAACAGATAGATATTTAGCTACATCAGTAACAGCTGTATATACTATTAGTGTTAATCTAACAAATGTAACTATAAATGCCGTGGATTTTATGGCATTACTAAATAATATTTCACCAGACTTATCTAACACTGATATATCAAATATTAGCGGTAATTTAAGTCCTCTAACGGCGTTAACTGATTTACAACGATTACAGTTACTAAATCACGTAAATAATAGAAATATTAATGAGATATTATTAATATCAGTGGCGGGCTCTACTATAGCTAGCTATTTAAATATAAAGGGTGATATTAATATACCACCTATTATAAATAATATTAGGTTTAATGTAATTGTGCCAGCTATAGCTGGTACACTATTAGTACCAGCTGTAATAAATATACCTTCTATATCTGAAGGATTTTTTGTACCAAGTAATATAGATGAACCATTCACACTGAAATATAATGGTGTTGATATAGGTACATTTTGTAAATTTGTGGATGGTAATAAAAGGTTGGTTGGTAATGTGTGGCAATCTTATGTTAATGGTTCTAGTTTTTTGGTAGATGGTATACAAACATATATATATGTTGGAAGTGGTGTTGGTTTCCAGAATGAACCACTACTATGTTTCCATAGTTCTACAAAAATATTATGTGTTGGTGGAAATGGCCAAGAATTCTATAAATCTATTACAGAAATAGAACCAGGTGACATGGTCCAAACATTAAATTGTGGACCTAAAATGGTAGAATATATAGGTACTAAGCAAATTATTAATAATCCAGATAGTCCATATAACTGTTTATATAAGTGTAATAATGGAAGTAGTGATTTATGCCTAACAGGCAGACATGGTCTATTGCTAGATGACAATAATAATAATGTGCTAACACGGCGATTTAAACGTCTTGTTAATAAGACCATAGAGGGTAGACTAGTAGTAGAGTCATGTAAATTACCATATTTTTCTAAATTAACTGATAGAGATTGTCATAGGATCTATCACATTGTATTATATAGTGAAATCCCAACACATCAATATGGTATATATTCAAATGGATTACTATCTGAAAGTATTAGTAAGATACAATTTCTTAAAGTGTATAGAGAGTATAAATCCATTTATGATAAACCAAGACGATTACTAAGAAAATAAATAGATACACCAAAAAAATAAAATTGAACACACAAAATATAAAAATTTTAAAATAGATGAAAAATAATTTTGGAAATTTTGGAAATGTTGAAATAGGTGATCCATGGTTTTATTTTATAGAAGATGGAGATAGTGATAATATAGACGGGTTAATTAATTATATTAGGTCGTGTAATTACAATAAACTGGCTAACATGTTGATAGAACGTCTATTAAACCATCTTATTACTAATAAGAAATATAGATATGTGTTAGAGGTGTATCAGATGATACCAATTATGTACACTAATAGAGATAATATTAATAAACTAATGATTTCATATTATCTCTATGAAAATAATATAGATAAAGCTGAAGACATATTACATATGATATCACCAATAAATATACGTAGACGTCATTTAGTGGATTTATTGGATTATTATATTACAAACAATATAGATAAGGCATATGGTTTAGTATGTGAATACCACGCATTATTATTAGAAGATGATTTTACTAAATTTATAAATACGTGTAATAGTAGGGAATATGTTTCTGGGGTATTAGATTTACTTTTAAATAGGCGGCTAGTTTTTTTGGATTTAAAAGTGGGTAAAGTTACAAAAGTTTTAAAACTTGGTATAGACACTAATTTTTGTCAACACTGTGGAGATAAGATAACATATAAAAATTATGCGTATGATGAGATGATTAGTAAAATAGTTAAGATAGAACCTAGAATATTTAATAAAGCCATAGCAACTTTTAAAGAACTATCATATGACGTAGTGATAGACTTTGCCAATATTATGTTTGTGTATGGTAAATCCCAACATAATAATGGCATAGTATTGGTGAATAATATAGTAAATAAGTTAGCGTCAAATGGTTTTAAACATCCTTTATTAATAATTTATGAAAAACATAAGAAATCTCTAGATAGCTGTTTACGGCATAATGTTTATTGGACACCAAGAATGTATAATGACGACCACTTTTCACTTTTAGCTAGCTATGTGAATAGAGTACCAATTGTAACATGTGATCTATTTAGTGACCATAATATTGATCGTGAGTGGTATTCTGACATGAATATATGGTTTGATAGAGCAGGTAATATATTTGTACCTAATACATATTCACAAATAGTACAGCACCTGACACACTATCATATACCTATTGTGGATGGATTTATATGCTATTAAATTGCTATTACAAGTGTAGCATCGTGAAGTTTTTTGTCCCAGACCATTAAATAATGTTATAAATGTTGGTGTCGACACCTCTTTAGATAACAAACTACAAAGTGGGACAAAAAAAATTCACTATCCCACACTTGTAATTCGCTATTAATTTGCTATTAATTTTCTATTAAATTGCTATTAAATTGCTATTAATGGCTATCCAGCGGATTTGCATTTTGCGAAATATTATTTAGTCTACATTACATTTTTATTATTTGTTATAGTAACATTATAAATAATAAAAATATTTACTATATTTTATCCGCTGGATAGCCATTAAATTGCTATTAAATTGCTATTAATTTGCTATTAAATTGCTATTCCTAAAAATTAATTGAAAAATTTGTAAAGCCTTAACTGTTGTGTGAAAAATTTGAAAATACTGTGTGTGGGTATGTGTATAAAATAACTTATAGAAATGGGTCGTAGTCCTTATTTTAAATATGAAAAAATTGAGGTTTTAGCTGACACATCTGATGAGATTACTAAAATATTAAATAGTTTGAAAAATGGGGATAAATTTACTATAGATTTGGCAGAAGACAATACACTTAAATTAACTAGACACCCATCATGCTACGATAAAACACCTATTGTTATAGATAGTAAAATAATATATGTAGTAAAGGATACTAATATAGAACCAGGATTAGAACAGCTTAAAAATATCAGGTGTATCTATTTTGAACCTGTAGATATGACCAGTGATGAAACAGTGTTGTCTGTTATTACAACAGATGGTGCTTTACGTGAACGTGAACATTTAGAGATAGAAAATAATATTATGTCTATTAGGTTAGTCCATTAGTTGGTGGTTTTAAATAAATTTATATACTAATGTTTTTATTTTATTAGTATATAATATATAAATAAATAGAATGTCAGTTGCAATTCTAAATAAGGCAATTTTATTGGTTAGTCCAGATGGTAGACTTTTTGCTAGTGGTAGTTTTTATGATAAATCAACACAAAAAGAACATGAGTTAAATGGTTATGTATTAGATATGTGTAATATAACAAAGGTGTGGTCTGGTAGTAGTTTTAGTTATGTTTTAAAATATGATGGAACATTATGGAACAATGAAAATATTTGGAATTCAGTAAAACCAGCAGATGATAGTGAATACCAACTTAGATATACACAAGTTACTGATATAGATTATGTATCGAAAGTTTGGTGTAGTAATACTACTGCGTTTGCTCTAAAAACCGATGGTACACTATGGTGTATTGGTAGTAATAGTTATGGGCAGTTGGGAATAAATGTTTTTGGTATGGTTAGAAACTTTACACAAATACCCTATATAGATCCGGATGTAGTTAAAGATGTCTATCTACACAATAACGCAACCGCTATTGTTACTAAAACAGGAAATATATGTGTATGTGGTTATAATTCTAATAATATACTAGGTATTCCTGGAGATGATAATAAGTATGTGAGAAACTTTGTAAAATTAGAATATATATCGGATGTATCAAAGGTTACATTTAATGACACATCCAGTTTCTGTCTTAAATCCGATGGAAGTCTATATGTTGCTGGTTTTTCTCACTTGGTGAGTAAAACTGATGGTACATTTACACTTGTTAGTCAATTTAGTAATATTCAAAATATATGGCAAACCTCTACACAGCTATTTATGTTGAAAGATGATGGTGAATTAGTATATGTATTATTAACTGGTGACAGTGACACAGCCTGCAAAGTATTTAATATAGAAAATGTAGAACCAAATACAATACAAAGTATTTATGTTAAACAATCTACAGATGAATTAGTAATAGTTAAATCAGACAATACATTGTGGCATGGTTCGGCAAATGGTAATCAACTACTGCTATCACCACTTGATTATGGGTTTAACGTATTATCCAGCAATAACCCAGATGATTTACCTACCAAACCAGCACCTAATGAATATAATGTTACTATAACAAAGGGATCTGCTCTTATTAATGTACTAAATGCTCTAGGTAGAACCAATACTCGTCTAAATAATTATGACACAATTAAATACACATACACAGACCCCAACCCAACTGAAACTAGTTCTGATACAAATGAAGAATGTTTAGAAACTTCATTGGAAGGTGGTAATAATAGTGATACATTAACATCAGTGGTATTTAAAGATATATGTTCTCAATTAGAAAGCGTTTTCTTCTCTCGTGATGTTGATAATGGATATTATACTATTACGAAGAATAAAATATATAATAAACACAGTTTATTAATTGGTGAGTTATTGGCGTACTATATAATTCACGAATATAGCTTACCACTAAAATTATCAAATATACTATTAAGTAATTTATTAGGTAAGATATATAATATTATAGATACTGCTGAGTTAGAACGTCCAGATTTATTGTGTGATGTTGATAAATTTAGTCTTGATATGTTATTAGAACAAAATGCCAAAGAATTATTAGATAAATATGTAAACTCCATACCTAAAGAATTACACTCACGATTTATATCAGACCAGGAGACTTTTACTAAAACAGTTGATGAAATTTTGGCATTGGAAGATCTAACTTCTAGAAAGTCACTATATTCCAAGAACAAAGTAGCATTACAAAAACTATTTGATAAAAAAGTGTTTATGGAAACATATTTGGAAAATGCTTATTTATTATATGAAGAAGATGGACAACCTAATATTAATATGACTAATTTTGTAAAGGGTTTTAATAATATATTATCAGTTGAAGTACTATCTCTCAAAAATGAGGAATTAATAAACGTTGAGATGGAAAGCGTTCGCATTAACAATCCAAAATGGTCAGAAGAATATTTTACAAAGACCAGAGAAGTATTGGCCGAGAACCACTGGGGATTACTTCGCTGTATAGAAGGACATTCACTAAATAGTAATGATATCATATCTAAGATAGATTTCAAATCCAAAATTCCTAGACGTTCTAAATTAGGATATGTTTGGTCTGGGTTTAAATATGTCTTTAAATTTTGGTAATATCAGCATTTTATCCAATAAAATTTATGCTACTTGCTAAAATCATTTAATGCCAAATATAACTATTTTGATATAAAGTAGAACCTCTCTAACAGAGACAGTAAATTAACACCATCATAATTGCTGATTTAAAAATCTATAATTACTATTTAGTGCCGTTATTAGCAAGTTAATACTGTAGTATAGTAAAAACTATGATATTTTAATTAGTACCATAGTTTTTATTTGTATAGTGAACCACCTAAAAACTAAACTATTTTCTTATGTATGCCATTAAAATTCTTATATTATGATTAGTTATATAAGAATTTTAATGGCATTAGATAAGGATACTTTAATTTCAAGATTTAATGAACATTTTAGTAAATCTGGTAGCATAGTAATAGATACTAATATACATGGTGATATAAGTAGGATTAGTATAAAATTACCATGGTTTAGTTGCGAATTAACTGAAATAAAACA
>Ga0315902_10002462_pt1 | contig 28765 bp, 15 predicted proteins | sample LakEriMetagenome_9_FD_203523 | JGI IMG/M metagenome (GOLD analysis project Ga0315902, IMG submission 203523) | Freshwater fungal communities from buoy surface, Lake Erie, Ohio, United States - Buoy 12 MA117 | ecosystem: Environmental > Aquatic > Freshwater > Lake > Lake biofilm | place: USA...
GCGGGCCGGTGGGAGTTCAGCAGTCCCCATGTGCAGTGGCTCGACCCTGACGACACCGACGCCCATGGCGGGGTGATTCCACGGTATCACCTCACCGAAGGGCTGAAGATGCCCGAGATGCGGCGAATCACGCGGGGAGCGGTCGAGGAATTTGCCCATCTCGTTCCCGATCCGCTTCCGGAGGCCTGTCGCGCGGAACTCGAACTTCCCTCGCTGGCGCAGGCCGTGCGACTGGTCCACCTGCCCGTCACGGTCGAGCAGTTCCAGCAGGGACTCCGCCGGATCGTGCACCAGGACCTGCTGGAATTCCAGTTGGGTCTGTCGCTGCGCCGCCGGGCGTGGCAGCGCACCGCCACGGCACCAGTGATCCCGCTGACAGCCAAAGTCGACGCCCGGATCCGCCGCCTGTTTCCCTTCCCGTTCACCGGCGGGCAAGACCGGGCCATCCGTGAGATCTGCCATGACCTCGGGCTGGGCCGGGCGATGCACCGGCTGTTGCAGGCCGATGTGGGGGCCGGGAAAACCGTCGTCGCGATCTACTCGCTGTTGCTGACGGTCGCCGCCGGCTACCAGGGGGTGCTGATGGCCCCGACCGAAGTGCTCGCACGGCAGCACTGGCAGACACTCGAACGCTGCCTGGCACACAGCCGTGTGGAACGGGTGCTGCTGACCGGGCAGCTCACCCCGGCAGAACGACGGGAGGCGCAGGAGAAGATCCGCTCGGGACAGGCCCAGTTGATCGTGGGGACCCAGGCCCTCATCCAGAAGGATGTCAGTTTCGGCCGACTGGGACTGGTGGTGATCGACGAGCAGCATCGCTTCGGGGTGCGGCAGCGGGCCCGATTCGCCGCCGATGCCATCACCCCGCACACCCTCGTCATGACGGCAACCCCAATTCCCCGCAGCCTGTGCCTGACCCAGTTTGGCGATCTCGATCTCAGCCTGATGGATGAACTCCCCCCGGGCCGACAACCGGTCTCGACCCACATCGTGGCCACGGGCCCCCAGCAGACCAAGGCCTGGGAGTTCCTGGTCCGCAAGCTGGCGGCCGGACGCCAGGCCTACGTCGTCTGTCCGCGCATCGAGGGGGAGGAAGAGAGCCTGGCCATGACCGAACCCCCCGCGACCGCGGAGGACGGCACTGCAGTCGCCCCAGCCCCACCGGCGAATACCTCCTCGGCTGAGCAGGTGTTCAAAGAATTGCGGACCGGTTTGCTGAAGGACTTCCGCGTCGGCCTGCTGCATGGGCAACTGGCCGGGGAACACAAGCAGGAGATCATGCGGCTGTTCCGCGCAGGCGAACTGCAGGCACTGGTCTCAACAACGGTCATCGAGGTGGGGGTCGATGTCCCCAATGCGTCGTTGCTGGTCGTGTTCGATGCCGAGCGGTTCGGGCTGGCTCAACTGCACCAGCTGCGTGGCCGGGTGGGGCGGGGTGTCCACCAGGGGTACTGCTTCCTGTTTCCCTCGTCGGCGACACCCGAGTCCCAGAAGCGACTGGAAGTCCTGGTCCGGCACAGCAGCGGGTTCGAGGTGGCCGAGGCCGACTTCCGGCTGCGCGGTCCGGGCGACGTCCTGGGGACCCGACAGCATGGCGATCTGCCGCTGGAATCAGCCGACCTGTTTCGCGATGCCTCGCTGCTCCCCACCACGCGCGACCAGGCGCAGGAACTGGTCCGCTCGGGCCGACTCGATACCCCCGAGTACGCCCCGCTCAAGCAGCGCGTCCTCTCGCGGTTCGGAGAGTTGATGGAGATTTCGGGGGGTGGCTGAACCGCTCAGGCGGCCCGCCGCCGGTAGGTGACCGCACATTCCTCGGCGGCCGACTCGATCTGTCGGACGTCCACCATGTCCGCCTCGGCGGCAAAGCCCAGCAACAGGCCGAGATCACACAGCCGATTGATGCGGCGTGCGGCCCCCCCCGAATGGCGATGCACTGCCGACAGGGCCGCGGGGGTGAAGATCTCCTCCCCGGCTCCCGCGGCGGCCAGGCGGTGTTGAACGTAGCGGTCGGTCTCGTGCGGCTCGAATGGCGACAGTTCACAGTGCACGGCAATGCGGTCGGCCAGGGGGGCGATCCTCCCCACCTGGTTTCGCACCGCAGGCTCCCCGACCAGCAGCAGCGTCGGCGGGGTCCCGCCGAGTGGCTGGAGGTCGAGGACCAGCCGCAATACCTGGAAGACCCCCGGATCTTCGATCAGATGCGAGTCTTCGACAGCGATCACGGGGGAGATCCCTTCTCCGGCCAGCAGATCCAGCGACCGCTCGATCGCGCGCACGGCACCGTCGAGTCCTGTCGTGCGGGTCACCGGTCGCTCGGAATCGCCCGAGAGTTCACTGGCGAGGTACTGCAGGGTTTCGGCCGCATTGAGCTGGGGGAATCGCAGGGCGATCACCGGGTGCCGCCGTGGGTCGAGTTGCTGGGCCAGCACCTGCAGCAGGTGCGATTTTCCCACGCCGGTCTCTCCCACCAGCAGGCCGGCCCCCCGAGCCTGCTCAACAACGTAGCGCAGCCTCAGCAGCGCCTCTTCGCCCGCTTCCGACGCGTAATGATCGTCCCACGCCGGCTGGGTGGAAAATGGATCCCGAAGGAGTCCCCAGTACGACTGGTGCATGCGGTGCTCCTTCAGGCGGCACGACGTTGTGGGGGAACTTCGACAAACCCCAGCAGGGGAAGTTGTTCCGATTCCAGGATCATGTCCAACCGGGCATCCTCGGACTGGTCGCCGGCCGTGCGAATGTCGAGCACGGCATCCATGATCCCGGAGTGCAGCCAGGAGTTGCCGTCGAGTCTGTCCCAGGCTCCGCCGTCCACCAGCACCAGCAGGGCGGGCTCGGGACTGCCGGCATGCCGCACCGGACGAATCTGTGACTCGGGGAGATGACGAAAGGTCGCAGCCGGGACAAACCAGACGCGGCCGGGGATCAGTTCCATGGGAGCGGAGATGTCCGCGTCCAAACCAACGACATCCTGACCTTCCACCAGCAGGACCCCGAGCGGTGAGCCGGTCACGATGGTTTCCGCGAGTCGCACCAGGACCGACGCCCGGCACACTCCCTTCCCGGGTCCGGTGGTCAGGATGCGCCAGCCCCCGGTTTCGCGCGACCAGTTCTGCAGTTCTGTGGAAATCGCCTGCAGGGCGACCGATTCCAGGTCGTGTCCCAGGGGCTCGGACGGCAACTCAGGGTGTTGCTGGGGAAAGCCGGTGTGGGGAGCGATCGCCATGGCTCGGCGCATACCTTCTGCCAGGGGTGTCATGGTTGGCTGTCTTCGGTGGGGGACTGGCTGTCTGTGTCGGAGGGATCATCGAGCGGGGTTGCGATGGGCGAATCGTCCCTTTCATCGTCCGTGGATTCTTCGATGCCCCCTTCAAACCAGACTCCCGGGGTATCGCTCGATTCGACGGCCTGCTGTTCGGCAGCATCCGCCGCCCGCTCAACAGACCCGGCGACGTCTTCCTCGCCGGGCTCCGGCAACTGGTCGAGAAGATTGCGAATGAGTGGTGGTTGCGATTCCTCGAGGTCGGGAATCGCCGAGGTGCCGAGTGCCTCGATCTCGATTGGGAGTGGCAACAGTTTCTGATCAATGTCACCGACGAACCCGATGATCAACCCCGCGCCCGAAACCAGGGTCAACCCGAGGGCCAGCCCAAACAGCCGATGGCGCAGGCGACGGCCAAAGGTGAGGGGACGTCCCTGGGGGTCACGCCGGCCGAGAACCTGTTCGAGAATCACCACGCCCCGCGGCTCCGACTCACTCTCGGGAGTCGGAACCGGAGACTGCGGCAGGACAAGATCGGACGGTTCCGTTTCGACGGTTTCCGGGGTGTCGGCGATGACCAGGGGGAAATCGCCCGGGGGTGAAGCCGGCAATGCCGCTTCACGCGACGACTCGAGATCGCTGTCGGGCAGCACCACGCGAAAGGGCCGACGCCCCCGGTCGGCGGGAGATCGTTCGGGACGTGGGCTGGGAGCCGGCAGAGACATGGCGCTTCGCTGGGGGGAGTGCAGGTCAGCCGGGAAACGCAGTCTGTCGTCCCAGATGGGACTTGAACCAAACCATGCCCGGCGATCACTCTTCCAACAATCGGCTGGCACACGGATGGAACTTGAGGATTGTTCCAATGGCGGCGTTTGGGCAAAGCCGGTGAACTACTCCGAAGAGCGAGGCTTGTGGTACGTGCGAAGGAAGGACCGACGACCGCTCACCTCCGTCTCCGCGATCCGCTTTGCAGTCGGGTCGTGGCAATCCAGACCGATTGGAAAACCTTGGAATCTGGCTTCCACCACTTTGCAGATTGTGCTTAGAATCGACCTGTGTGAATCTGAGGAAGCTTGGACGTTTGCGGGGATGTCCGCCGCAGACGTGTGGCAGTGAACAGCAGAAGGCGTTGGTGCGATGCTGCATTTCACGTGTGATTCCTGCGGTGACCAGATCGCGGAAGACAGATTTGTTGTTCGGCTGGAAGTCTACCCGGCTCAACGCCCGGCAGAATTGACGGCTGACGATCTGCAGCCCGATCACCTGCAGGCACTGGCTGAGGAACTGAACGCTCTCGAAGAGTCGGAAGAGGCTCAAGAGTTGCCTCAGACACGACTCTTCCGGTACGACCTGTGTCCCCGCTGTCACGCCCGTTATGTGCAGGATCCGCTGCGGGTGGCGACGAAAAAGCGGTTGAATTTCAGCGAGAATTGATCGGCAGAGTACGATGGTTCGACCCCAGTCCCCGGCAAACCAGGCTCGGCCTGGGGGTCTTCATGATCCTCGCAATACACGTCGCCTCCTGGCACTGGGGTTGTTCTTCCTGATCGTCGGGTGGCGACTGTGGAGTGCCTGGCAGGCCCGGCAGGTGGCATTGGCCCCGCAACTCCCGCGGACGGGTGAGGCCGTTCCGACCGACATCTTCAGCGACGTCGCGGAAAACGAAGCTCTCAACGATCAAAACCAGAATCCCACCCCAGACGCCGGATCTCCAGAGACCGCCGCACTCCCCGCAGGGAAATCGACGGAGTCCCCGGGAGATCGGCCCAACCTCGCTTCCAGACGCAATACCCCGGCACCGAACACGCGACTCGCTCCGCCGGGACAGTCTCCGGGAGCCCCTCCCCGGCCCGGTGTCGACCGGAATGGTTCCAATCGTCCCCGCAATCCCGATTCGCCACGTCCCGCCGCGTCTCCCTCAGTCTCCGACGACAAACCGTCCGAATCGCAGATCGTCCGGGTCCGGCGGGTGGTCGATGGTGATACGCTGCTGCTGAAAGACGGGACCCGGGTGCGGATGATTGGCATCGATACCCCGGAGACCAAGAAGGAAGGGACTCCGGTCCAACCGTTTGGCCCCGAAGCGTCGGATTACACGAAGCGATTCTGCGAGGGAGGAACCGTGCGGCTGGTCTTCGATGGCGAACGCTACGACGACTACGGCCGACTGCTGGCCCACGTCTACCTGGAAGATCGCTTCCTGAGTGAAGAACTCATTCTCAAAGGGTTGGCCCGTGTGCTCTACCGGCATCCCTACAGCGATGCGATGAAAGATCGCTTCCGAGCAGCCGAGAACACGGCGAAGAGGGAGAAAAAGGGAATCTGGAGCCTCTCCCCCGAGAAGCGGCGGGGGGGAGAATCGCCCCCCGATCCGTCGTATGACTTCTGAAGTGCCAGGGCGGCGCTCTCCAGCAGGTTGAGACCGGGCAGAGGTCGAAGATTCGGCAACAAAACAGCCGACCAGCCAACCCTGTGACGGTGAATGCAACACGGGCCTGATCATCACTGCGATGATCAGGCCCGGTGACTTGTGACGATGCTGTGGGGCCGGTCGTGACCCCTGGCGATTACCAGCGGCAGTCGATGCCGAGCAACAGGCCGTTCAGCCACAGGTCGCTGCTGGCGTTGATGACTTCCGTGCCAGCCGGCGAGTTGGTGAGATCCAACTGGTTGGGGGCGAACGCCAGGTTGCTGACCCACATGAAGCGGTAGGCCGTTTCGATCGCCAGCCAGTCGGTCAGACGCAGCTTGGTGCCAACGGTGCTGTCCGAAATGCACGAGACGGGGAGTGATTCGGCACGGTACGAACGGCGAACGATCGTGTTGCCATAGTCACCCAGGAATGTCTCCTGGCTGGCCGTGTTGGCCGCGACGGCGAACTTGGTATCGAGGGTGAACCGCAGCCGCCACCAATCCCAGCTGTAGGCCCCACCGACCTGACCGCCCACGAGGTTGTTGTGCGCCTCGACGCGGTAGTCGCTGGTGGTCCCAAACTGGGCACTGCGGGACTGGATATCGAGATCTTCCGTCAGACCGAAGTACCGGAACCCGGCCAGCAGGGTGAAACCCTCGATGGTCTGCCGGTAGTTCGCTTCCGCGTTGTTGATGTATGAGCTGTAGTTGACCTTGAACAGGTCCGAGAAGACGAAGTCGACCGTGGAGTTCTGCAGCGTCCCCGCCAGACCCATCGGGTTCGAGCTGGTGACGACACGGTTGGTGCTGAAATCATTCAGACCCCAGTACACCAGATCCACTCCCGAGACCTGGTCGAAGTTGAAACCCAGCCCGAAAATCGCCCCCGGCTGGAACTGTCCGTTGAGGTCGATGTCATCCGTGCTCAGCAGCGTCGCGGAGCCCGGAGGGAGATCGACCACCAGGGGCTGGTTCGCGATGTCGGCCGAACGACTCAGCCACTGCACCCCGGCCTTGAAGGTCATGCCGTAGTCGGGGGAGTCGTACCAGCTGACCGAGCCGGTCTGCTCTTCAAAGTGGCCGTCCGTTTCATTCGGAGTGTACGGGTCGAAAAACCCGCCGCCGGTGGGCGATTGTCCACGCAGTGCTTCGCCACCCCAAGTGACCGAGCCAACACCGGCCACAGCACCCGCCAGAAACAGAGAGAGCAGCTTGTTGCGACGCATGCGAGATCCTCCGCACGTGAACATCCCCGACGACCCCCCGCGGCCCGACCAGGGGGTCCTTCCCCCGGTGCCGTGAGCCGGTTGAACCGACGGCTGACCCTCTTTATCGGAAAATCGGGACCTCTCAATACAGTGAATACTCTGGAAATATCCGGAACACTGGGCAGTCCGGGCAACTTCGGCACAGTTGGCACATCTGTTTCAGGTCAACCGGGCCAAGACCTTTGGAGGGGCAGGGGGGCTGGGGACTGCCCGGCGCCGGGGTGGGGGTCAACCAGTCGGTTTGAGGGGTGGAAGCCCTTCCCCAAAGAGAGCCAGCCGGGGCGTGTCGAGCACTCCCCGGCTGGCGGTGACTCACCATTCCACCGATCTCATCCTACCCGCGGGGGTAGGTCTGAATGTCGGAGAACAGGGCGTTCAGGGCGTTGAAATCGAAGTTTTCCCAGGTCACCCCGTTGGACCAGACAATCTTGCCGCCCTGGCGGCGTCCAACCATCCCCATCAGCGATCCAGACTTGGCCCGGATCGTGTTCAGGGAGAGCAACTGGAGACCGAACGATTCGGTACCTGTGTTCGCCTGAATGACGGTGCTCGTCGCGGTGATGGAGACGCTCTGTGACGGTGTTGTGCCGGCACGCGTTCCCTGGAGCACCAGGGCCTTGGTCCACACGACACCATCCGACCAGAGGATCTGGCCGTTGCTGATGGTCCCGGTCCGGCCCAGGCCGACGTCCTGCAGGCGAGTCGGGCTCAGGAAGCTGCCAACGGTGATGTTGCCGAAGCGATCGACAAACCTCAGGCTGGTCGTTCCATCCTGGAGGATGCTGACGATCTCGGGACCAGCCGATGTCGTGTAATTCAGCGACAGGTCGAGCTTGGTCCACTTCTCGCCGTTGGCGAAGTTGATCACCCCGTCTCCGAAGGTGGCGGTTCCGCCCATTCCCGTCGCCGAGAGGGTAGTGGGAGACAACAGGGCTCCGCTGGAGGTCACACCCGCGGCATTCACCAGTGAGAGGGTGCTTCCCGACTGGGCGATCGAGACCAGCTTGCCGACGTTGGTCACCGTCGGGCTGCTGAGGACCGACCACTGACCACCCAGCGAGATCCGCAACCAGATCACGCCATTGGAGAACGTGAGACGGCCCTGGTCGGCCGCCGACATGTCGACGGTCGCTGTTGTGCCGTAGGTGTCGGCCTGAACCCGATCGCGGGCGATGAACCGACCCGCGGATCCCAGACCATTTTCATTCACAAAGGTGAGATTGGCACCACTTTGGGTGATCCGGGCCAGCCTGCCGTTGACCGTCCAGACGCCACCGAGGCTGTATTCCGAACCCCAGGCACGGACCTGCACCGTCACATTGACAGTCGGATCGGCCGATTCCAGCAGACCATCCGAAGCCTTCACGCTGAAGGCCTGGATTGCAGCCCCGGTCACTCCCACGGCGGGGGTCCAGGTGAGGCTGTCGCCCGGATTGACCTTGGTTCCCACGACGGCGTCGGTTGTGACACCACCTGAGGTCACAGTCAGGGTCCCGTTGGCACTGATCGACTTGATCACGAAGCAGATCGCATCATTGTTGGCGTCCGACGCATCGGACAGGCCCTTGAGGCGATCGTAGGAGATCGCCAGCGGGGTCTGTTCCTCGGCCAGCACGATGTTGTTGACGCGGGTCAACACCGGAGCGACGTTGATCAGGTTGACTGTCACCTGGACTGGATCGAGCGACTCCAGTGTGTTGTCGAGGTCCACTGCAGTCAGGTCGAATGCCGACTGAACACCTGTCGCACCGGGGAGATTCCAGATCAGTGAATCGTCCGGGAGAATCACGTCGCCGGGGACAAGATCGACCCCACCGCGACTCAGGACCCCCTGGTCGATGTTGTCGATTCGCAGCCCGATGGTGTGGCCGGGGATCGCGACGAGGTTCGATGCACCAACCAGATCGGCATAGGTGATAGAACTCGGCACATAGCGGGGGCGCTCCAGTGTCGTGATCGTCGTCAGCCGAGGGGCGACTTCGTTCAGCACCTCGATCGGGACATTCACCGCGGGGGACGAGACGACAACCTGTGGGACGACACCGGCATGGTTGGCTGCGTTGAAGGCGTCGTAGGCCACCACCTGGAAGGCGTTGACCGGATCGCCGAAGACGCCCGAAGGAGCGGTGTAGATCAGCACATCGCCCGCACTGACGATTGTCCCGACCGGTGCAGGCTGTGTGACTGTCGGTGTGGCCGCCTTGCGGATCTGCAGGGTCGCGCCGGTGGGAATCGCGGCGATTCGGAACTCGATCGCATGGCCATCGACATTGACCGCATCCGACGCGTTCTGCAGGTCGGCAAACGTGATCTTGAACGGGGAGTTCAATCCCGCCAGGGTCAGCTTGCCGATGTTGGTCAACTGTGGTGCATCGGGAACCGCCGTGGTGTTGATCGACACCGGCACGTCGGGGGACGAGTCGTTTGTGCCGTCATTCGCAACCACGCGGAACGCCGCCAGCGGCCCGCCGTTGAGATCGTTGTTGAGGTTTGCGGGCGGGGTCCAGAACAGGCAGTTGGCATCCGTCAGGATGCTGCTGCCAACCGTCACAGGTACGGCCGTTGCCTCAGTCGCCCCGATCCGCAGGATTCCGCTCGTCACGTCCGTCACACGGAAGCGGATGAGATCGAGGTTGAGGTCGGCGGCATCCGACGCGGCCAGCATCTGGGCGCGGGTGATCTTGTAGACGGTGTCTTCCGTCGCCGAGGGGAGCGATCCAGCAGCGATCGTCGTCAGCGTCGGAGGAACATCCACGAGATCGACATTGACGCTCACGGGGGTCGGTGACAGGGCCAGGGCCGGGGCATCAACGGCGTTCTGAGGATCATAACCCCGGACGGTGAAGGCCTGGGTCAGGCCGGCAACACCGGGCTGCGGAGTCCAGGTCAGCACATCACCGGCCGCAAAAATTGTCGTGCCGGGCACGACTGCCACTGCGGTGGAGGTGCCTGCCTTGAGAATCGTCAGTCCCAGTCCGAGCACCTGCTCAATGCGGAACTGGGCCGCGTGGCCTGTCACCACCCGCAGGTCGGATGCCGCCAGCAGTTCGGAATAGTTGATTGTCCGGGGGATGTTTTTGAGGCCGGACAGTGTCGAGATGGACGTCAGGCTGGGGGGCGCGTTGCCAATGATCTCAAACACTGTCGAGCCATTGGTCCGGTTGGCCTGGAGTGAATTCCCGGCGAGGTCCTTCACCGCGTCCTTGGGAATCGTGATGGTGTAGGAACTCTGAGACGGGAAGACCGAGCTCGACTGGAAGAACACCTGCCGGGTGTTGCGGTTGTAGACGAACTGGTAGTCCGTTCCACTCAGCAGAACACGCCCATCCTGTTGCAGCACGAAGGCTGCGTCGATGACGGTGGTGTGATCGATGCCGACACCGACGTCAGACAGCTGCAGCACAAACTGCGTCAATGTCGCGGCCGAGGTGAGGAACACCTTGTCGGGTGTGGCATCACCGTCGACACCGGCTCCATTGTCGAGGGGGGTGGTGAGTCGGGCCTTGGGCTTCGAGAAGTCGCCCCGTTCAATCGCACCGCGGTCAATAAAGATGTTGGAACCCAGCCCCGAGGCATTCGGCACCGCGGCATCATCAACCCGCAGCTGACCGAAGCGGTCATTCGAGGGGGCAATGATCGGCGAGACCGGAATTCCAAGAGGCGACTTGACCGAGCTCATCGCGGACCGCTCGCTGAGCGAGTTGCGGGAACTGTCGATGGCCGGGCTGAGCGGAGCCAGGTAGAAGTTGCCCGCCGCCGCGTTGGCAAACAGGGGCTGCAGGGGAGTGAGGGAAATCGTGTTGGTCGCTGTGATTCCCGCCAGGTTCGTGGTGTTCCGCTGGAACACCGTCGTATCGACGACCGTCTTGGCCTGCGAGCTGCCATCGACCGAAATGCCCGTCACCGAGTTCGCGATGATGTTGTTCATGATCGTCGGACCCGCATTGTCGGCCACCGAGATCCCCACCCCCTGTGCCGTCGTCCCACCGAAGAGGGTGTTGTTGACGATCCGGCCAAATGGGACCGAGCCAAGCGGACTTGCGGTTCCCGACCCTTCGAACCGGATGCCTCCACCACCGTAGTTCGACACCACGTTGTTCGCGATGTTGACACCGGGAATCAACCGGACCGAATTGAGCGTCGGGGTATTGATGGGGGCGGAGGGAATCGCCTGGCCGGTGGTCTGCGACCGGGCACCCTGATCGACGACGATGCCGAATTGACTGACATTCGACACGCTGTTCGCATAGATCTGGATCTGTCCCTGGTCGCGGATGGTGTTCCTGTCCCCCGTCCGGTCGAAACTGGCCGCGGAGATCGAACTCCCTGTCGTGGTGACCGACACCACCTTGATCAGCTCAACGAATGTCGAACCCGACGTGTTGCTGCCGGACAAGTTGGTGTCCGCCAGTTCGGCCGTCGACGAGGAAAGGCCTGCTGTCTTCGCAGAATTGATGGCGTCCCGCACCTTGGCCGCGATTGAGGCGGCGGTATCGGTGTTCAGGAAGCTGACCCGGCGATTGGCAGCGTTCGAAGCCGCGTTGTTGTCAAACTCATAGGTCACCGTTTTCACCCCGTCCGACACCGTGAAGGTCGAACCGTCGGTGATCGTGTTGCCGGCGCGGGCCGTGATCCGCCACCCAGCCGACATTCGTTCGTTGGAGTTGTACTGGTCATTGATCACGATGTCCGGAGCCAGCTTGATCGGGTTGGCACCGTACTCTTCACCTCGACGGACCTCCAGTTGGTAGGCCCCGGTGAGGACCTGCTGGGGAGCCATCGGATCGGGATTGGTCGGAACCGAGAAGAAGCCGGTGTTGCCGGTGCTCCCGGTCACCATTTCCCCGCGCTCGGCCAGACCCACGATGATGTCGTCGATGTAGAAGCCTTCGCCGAGGTTGTTCTGTCCCCGGGCGGCGCTGGTCAGGCCGACACCAAAACTGTCTCCCGGCAGGGCCGCTGTCGCACTGTTCCGGCTGCCGGTCAGGGTCCTCCCGGCGGTGCTGAAATCAAACCGCAGTTTGAGACTCGCCTGCCCGGCAAAGTCGGCCAGGTCGACCCGTGCCTGCCGCCAGCCGCCCGTGTTGTCGTACAGCAGCTGAATCCGCTGGTTGGCATCTCTGGTGTTCAGGGCACGTGAGGTCGACAGGAAGGTTGGCAACTCGGCATCAGGAAACATCGCGCTGGTCGACAACTGCTGGTTGTTCGTCGCCAGCATCTGCCAGGTCGTGCCATTGTTGGTCGACACGTAGACCCGGGCACTGTCCTTCATGTTCGGGCTGGAGGCGCTGCCCGACGCGTCTTCCGACTGCAGGAAGTAGTTGAAATACAGCGTCGGCTTGTCGGTCGCCGTGTAACCGACGAGGCTGAAGCTGTTGTTGGTGATCAGCGAACCCGCCGCACCACCGGGCAGGTTGAAGTTGTTGCCGATCGACGTGTTCGCGAAGTTGGAGGTCAGATCCTGCTGGAAACTGCCCGTCACGACGCCGTACTGACCACCGAAACCGGGGATCGCCGTGTAGGCGGAGCCGAAGTTTTCCAACCCGAAGTAGAAGCTGGTTCCCCCGGGGGCCTGGTCGGGGAAATTGTCGGCGGAGCGTGAGTTGTCAAAGGAATCATTGATCCCGTGACCGTCATCTCCACCACGGGTGTCGGTCGGGTGCCAGAGGTTGAAGTCGAGCGGCGAGAAGGCGATGGAGCCAAAACCGCCATTGGTGACGCGGGAAACCTTGGTGGGCCCTGTGCCGAGCACCGCCTGCTCATTGCCGAGCGTGTCAAAGCAGATCAGCTGGCCACCCGCCGTGGTGGCAAACAGGAAGTTGCTCAATGCCCCGTTGTTGAGATTCTGGGGCGCCTCGGTCAGGCCGGTGAAACCGACACCGGCAAATGTCTTGATCGGGACAGCACCCCCTCCCAGTCCCACAGCGAAGAAGACCCCGCTTTCACTCACCCCAAACAATGCTCCATTGACGTTGGCCAGGCCAGTCGTCCGGCCCCCCACACCCGTCAGTCGGCCCAGGTAATCGTTCTCGGCATCGACAACCTGTCCCGTATCGCCATTCGCCCGATAGAGGCGGGACGAATTCGAACTCGTTGTGCTGGAGTCATCTCCCACGGCGATAAACGCCTGATAGCCCGATTGAGAATTCCCGACGAAGGCAAACGCATGGGGGCTATCGGTCGTGACGGTCCAGGGCTCTGGAGGATCGGCGGCCGGATCGAAGTCGGGAATGCCGTCCGTTCCGGCGGTGGCCAGGATGGAACCAGTCCCCGGATCGATCCGGACGAACTCACCCACCTGGTTCGCGCCTCCGAAAACAGGCCGGTAACCGTACAGCACGCCGTCCGAGCGCATCTTGATGGGACCGTTGAAGCCGGCAAGGCTGTACAGCGAACTGCCGGAGGCCGGGTTCAGCGTGCCGAGTGTGGTTCCCCCCTGCACGCCAAACAGCACCACATCCTGCAGCGTGTAAGGCCGCACCGAAACCCCGAGGTCGGCCGCGGTGGCAATTGGCAGCAGTTCCGGGGCGACCGGGTCCAGTTGGCTGGAACCCCCTGGCAGTCCGGGAATCCCGGTCTGGTGACCGATGAACCCGATGTGATCCTCGACGATCCGCCTGACCGAATTCACCGGTTCGAGGCGGACGAGTCCATTCGCGCCAAAGCCGACAAATTGACCGTTGAGTGCCTGGGGAAGTTGTCCATTGGAGGAGACCGCCACGGTGTACGTGTAACCCGAGCCGGAGGCTGCCCCGGTCGGCAATTGCACCGAGCCGATGAACGGATCGAGCTTGCCCACCGTTCCCCGCGACATGTCGGTCAACCCATTTCCCTGGGTCGGCCCGGCCTGATCATCGGCGATGTTCGAATCGCGTCCAATCAGGATCAGGTTGCCATCTTCGTCGAAGACCGAGATCAACGTGTCGGCACGGGTCAGGCCATCGGCATAGTCGATATCAAAGATCGTCGACCAGGTCTTGTCTCCCGCGTTGACCCCACCGATGGCCTGGATCAGGTCGTACTCGGTCTTGAACTGGTACCAGTCGACCTGGGTGGCCCCAGACAGCGAACCCGACACGCTCAGCGTGTTCATGTCGCTGGTCAGCAGGTTGCCCAGGACATTGGGATTCCCGAACGAGGACGAGCCGGTCGAGTTCTCGCCCGCTTCACCAGCCAGGGGGGACCTCCCCGGCAGTCCAAGCACCTCGATGCCACTGTTCGCATAGCGGATGTCGGCATACCGGATCACCGATCCCGGGGCCTCGTACACCTGCCGCATCCGCAGTTGCAGGTTGTAGATTCCCGAAGTCAGGCCGCCATTGCTGCGAACGCGCACAAAATAGGTGCTCACAGCGGCCGATCCCGGCAACACGACCCGCATCCCGGCATCGCGCGGGTTGAGCGTGTAGTAATCGCCGCCCAGCAGCGGATCCTTGGTCAGACCGCGCGGAGTGGCCGATCCCGTCAGGTCGGACGGCGTCAGTGAATCATTCGACGCGGCGAGAACCACGCCATTGGCGTCGACCAGTTCGACCACGGTGTCGAGCGACTGCGAGGTGCGTGAGATGTCGAACCAGACCTCGGTGCCCAGGTTGGCCGTGAAGCTGTACACATCGACGTCGCCGGGGTTGGCCAGCACGCCATGGACTTCATAACCGTACGGTTGGTAGTCGTTGCCCCCCTTCTTCTCCATCGGATTGTCGGATGCGACGGGGGCCGCCAGGCTCCCCAGGAACTGGGCGGTCCCGGGGGCTCCATTCTGCTCTGCCGAACTGGACGTCAATTCCGACTCGAGCGCCACGCCAACGTTCCGGTCGTTGCTGTAGCGGTCCAGCCGCACGCTGCGCCATGAGCCGGGCTGCGGCGGAGTCGCCGCTCCGTCATTGTCGGTATCGGTCAGTGGCAATCCGTTGGGCTGAAAACCGGCTCCCACCGTGTCGTCATTGATCGATGTGAAGACAACCGGATAGGAGGCCGATCCGATGACCTGCAGCGTCCCCCCGATCCGATCCGTGATATCCAGGGGAATGCCGGTCACGGTAAAACCGGCGTTCGGACCCGCGAGCTTGATCACCAGGCTGGACTCGTTCCCCGACTGGAGACGGATTCCCCCAAACGTGTGACGATTGATGTCCTCGATGATCTCATCGCGGACGAAATGCACGATGTCGGCATCATCCCAGATCACCTCGGTGGTCACGGTCTCGCCCCGGACCTCCATCGCGTTGACGGCGTTGTTCCCCAGGCGGTTGCCGGCGACCAGCGGCCCCGTGTTGTTCTTGTACTGGGTCTGCAGGTCAATCGACCCGGTACGTCGACCCCAGTCGCTGACCTCGCGGGAGTTGAGCGAGTTGACATTGATGCTGACTGCACTTCCTCCATTGTCCACGAAGGTGTTGTCAATCAGGACCGGCTGGGCACCTCGGACGAAGATCGTCGTGTTGGCGTTGGTCATCAATCCGTCACGGTCGCCCGACCCGCCACCGGCCGCATTGCTGGCGAGCAGCGTGTGGGCCACCCGCACATCGGCCTGCTGGACCTCGATGGCGTTGAAGGACGCAAAGGCCCCGGCGACAGCCGAGATTCCACCGGCATACTTCAGGACGGCCTGGTCGATCGACCCGGACGAGTTCGGGGCGAAATACAAACCCGACCAGTCTCCCGGGTTCGCCGGGGCGTCACTGTCGGCACCGGTGTCGAAGGTGCCACCGGCACCATACATGTCATCCCGAACCGAGGTCAGGATCACCGGACGACCGGTGGTCCCCTCGGCCAGCAGTTGCGAGCCGCCAATCTGGGCCTCGATTCGCGCACCCGAAAGCTTCAGCACGACCCCGGGGTCCAGGACGAGGCTGCCGGCGATCCGTGCATCCCACCCGGTCCGACTCGCGTCGGCCGGATTCGGCTTCAGCACACCCCCCGCCCCACCCTCGATGATCAGGTTTTCCGCCAGCACGTAGGTGATGTCGGTGTCATCAATGCGGGCCGCCAACTGCAGGGTGTCGATCGGTGTTCCGAATTCGGTCCGCACGCGAATGAAGAACGCATTGAGACTGTTCCCCGTGATCGTGTTGCCACGCACGAACGGTCCCGACCGATCGCCCGTGTTCGCAAAGCCGTTCGGTTCGGCGGAAATCGCGGCATCGGCACTGCTGGTGATCGTGTTGAACCAGATGTTGGGCCGGGCAAACCGCGAAGCATCACCATCCCGGTTCTCGATATGGATCGGGGTGAAGACCTGCAGAACCGAGTCGTCGTAGACCTGGCCGCCCCCATACTGGAAGCGGGCCTGGTTCACGGAGTTCAGGAAGACACCCCGTCCCGACCAGTCCCGGCCGTCGGTCCGCCCGGGCAGACCCACGAAATCGGACGTCTGCCGGAAGACGAGACCGCCCCACTGTCCCTTGTCGGGTCCGGTGAAGTCATTCGCGTCGCTGCGTCCGCCGATGCTGTCATCGGCCAGCGACGTGAACTGCACCTGGTTGCCGGGCGTTCCCAGGACCTGCAGCACACCACCACTGCGGTCGATATTCGGAACTGTCTTGCCCACATCGATGATCGCACCGCTCAGCTTGATGATCGCGCCGGCATCGATCATGACGGTCACGTCCTTGGGGACGATGAAGTCCTGACCGTCTTCGGCCGCGTTCCCCAGGGTGTCAAACCCGATGAGGTAGGCGCGATTGTCACCCAGCGTGCCAGCCTGGCCATCGCTGCCCGAGTTCCCCACGATGCGGACAATCTGTCCGGGGCCCGCCGCCGCCAGGGCTGCGGAAATCGTGCCGTAGGGGCTGGCCAGGGTCCCCTGCGGATCCCAGTCATCACTGTTCTGCTTGTCCACGAAGATCGTCGAGGCGACCTTGAACCACGTCTCGAATGTCCCTCCAGCGCGCGAATCCAGGTCACCGTCAAAGGGGACACTGTTGATCGTCTGCAGTGACTGGCCAGCCAGGGTTTCCGGAGCGAAGCTGACCTGCAGGTGGTAGCTGCCATCGGTCCGACCCCCATACCCGGTTCCCGCGACTGTCGGGTCGAAATTCGAGTTCCCCTTGGCACTGACGGCGAGGTAGTACTGCCCGGCGGTCAAGGGGAGGGAGATGAGCGAATCACGGCCAAAATAGTCATCATTCCGGCTGATCAGGGTGCGGTTGGTCGCGCCACCCGTCAGCTTGAGTGGCGAATAGCCGGTGGCGGCCAGCGCCAGATTCGTGCTGCCCGCTCCCGAGGCGATCTCGGCCGAGATCAATGCCGACGCTGCGGCATTCGCGTTCAGGGCCGTCACCAGCGCCTGTGCGGTGGTGCCGGTGGTGGTGTTGAGCACCACGTTGATCGTGGTTCCCACGACGGTGATCGTCGGGGCGGCACCGGAGGCGAGGGCAGCCCGCGTCACCGCCAGCTGGATGTTGTTTCCCGCCGCTCCGGACTGCTTGGCAGCGAAGCGGAGCTTGACGGTGTTGCCTGTCCCGAAATCGGAAGTGACCGACGCTGTGGCGTACGACTCCTGGAAGAGCGACAGTTGCGCATCCAGCAGGCTCGGGTCGGGATTGCCATTGGCATCCAGCAGCCGCTGCGCGACCGTTTCGGCACTGAAGGTCCCCGCCTGGTCGAGACGGAATCCATAGAGATTGATGTCGGTGCCGTACGGGCTGTAGATGCGCTGGGCAGCGGCAAGATTCACATCGCCCGGATAGACCTGCTCGGTCCCCTTCCACGGGACCCCGTTGAAGTTCACCGACTCTCCACCGCCACTCATGATGCCGGGGGCGTCGTAGCTGTGCGAGAAGCCGAGGCTGTGGGCAATCTCGTGAATCGCCAGGTTGAAGAATGCCTCGCCAAACTCGCTGGTGGTCGAGTAATCGGTGGCGGCATTGATCAGGGCAATGTCCTGACCGTCGCCGTTCGCTCCGGCGATCCCCCCCAGGGCTCCTTCGGGAGCATTCGGCATCACCGCCCGGGGGTCGCCAAACGCGACGATGAGACCCTGGTTCGTCGTCTCGACGAACTTCACTCCCATGTAACGGCTGTAGATCTCGAAGATCTCACGGGCCCGCTGCTTCTGGGCCTCGGTGATCTGGTTGTAGAGATCATTCCCCTGGGGATCCTGTCCGTAGATCTCCCGGAAGTTGTACTCATAGGTTCGAATCGTGGTCGGGATCCGGGGGGCCTGACCGTTGTAGTCCGTGTCGTTGGATTCGCCCTCCACCGGCAGTTCACGATGCCCGGGTTCGTCCATGCCTCCCGGTTCGGGGGGAAGTGCGACGGTTCCGGGCGGAGTGATGCTGTCGGTGAATGAGAATCCCGCCGTTCCCAGGCTGCCCAGGTTGGTCGATGCCGAGAAGCTCGATGTGTCATTGGCCTGGGTCAATGTCCCGGCCACAGCAACCTGCAGCTTGTACGAGCCGCGCCCGACACCAGCCGTTCCCGGAGTGCCGGTCACGGGGTTGTAGGCCGTGGAGGCTCCCGCAGCAGAGACCCCCAGCCAGTACTTCGTGGAAGCCACCAGGCCCGAGAGATTCAGCACGCCGCCGGCGGTGACATTGCCAGAGGTCACCACGGTGCCGTCCGCGCGGAAGATGCGGAAGGTCAAACCACTTGTGAAACTCGCGTCGGCCTGAACCAGGGTGACCGTGCCGGTCGATGCCGTGGCGCCCGTGGCAAAGCAGTAGAGGTCATAGTCGGTGCCATCGGTGCTGATTCCACCCCGATCGCCAATGTAGCCCACCAGGGTTGGCGAACCGGTGTTCGAATAGAGTGTTCCGAGGTTGGCAGCCGCAGCCAGGGTTTCATCGGCGATGAGGGGAGCACCGACATTGAGCTTGTAGGTTGCCGGAGGCAGGTCGGATGCGAACTGCAGGACGGCATTGTTTCCCGTCGCGCTGTAGGAAACGCTCTGGGGCAATCGCAGGAACCCGTCAGCGATATTGGAGAGCCGATAAAATCCGGGATTCTGAGCATCCGCTTCCCGCAAGGGATTGCGGTTGAAGTAAACCACGACGGTGTCGTTTGACTGGCTCAAGTCGCCATCGGCCACAGTCACCACACCCGACTGGGCACTCTGAATGCGGACAACCGGGGTGAACGAGGGGGACGACAGGGCCACCGAGGTCGGAGTCGGGGAGGCTGCCAGGCGCCGGACAGCGGGGGTTGCCGGGGACGCCAGCGAAGACGCATTGAGTTGCGTCAGGAACGAGGTCGCCACCTGTGTCGGCGAATCGGATGGGGTGAAGGGGACCGCGATGTTTCCGGGTTGAACGGTCCCACCGGTCACCGTGTTGAGAAACTCGAAAGTGACGGGACCGGCACCTCCATCAATGGAGATCGTGTCACCCCCCGACAGCAGGGAGACGTCGAAATTCGACAGAACCACCTGGCGGATCACCGGTTGGGGCACGACCGAGACCACCTGGCCGCCGAAATCGACCCGGAAATCGAGGTTGCGATCGACGCCGTTGTTGAAGGCATCGCCATCGACATTCAGCAGGTCCCCGGAGATGGTCAGCCGGTACTGATCAACCAGCAGCGACTCGGCGAACCGGACCGTCACCTGATTCGGGAGGGGGCCAACCCCCACAAAACCGAGGGGAACAGAGATGTCATCCGCAGTTCCCCAGACGCCATCAGTTCCAACGCGTTGGACTTCAATGCTGCCCGGGACTGTGGTGGCGTCCAGGGCTGCACCCGGGCTCAGGGTGATGGTCAGTTCCCGCGGGGCCTCGTTGAGGGTCTGGCCATCCGCGAGCAGACCGCCCGTGTTGGAGGCCACGCTGACCAGTTGAGGGCCGGCCAACAGGGCCCGCCGTTCGAGGATCTCGGCCGGCGAGGTCAATCCCGCCCGGGTCTTCCGCCGCTGCTTCTTCGAGAACTTGTGGTCGGCCTGCAACCACCCCGCCCTTCCGGTCTTAAGCACCACATTGGAAATGAAATCCCGGAACGGAGAAAAGCGCATGACCCAGAACTCCACAAGCGGAAGATTCGAAACGAAGTGCAAGACCGGAAACCCGCCAGGTGCGCCAGGGCGACATCAGCATGTCGCCTCACACGCCTGTGATTCCTCAGTCGCAAAACCGACCCACAACCAAGACTCTTGAGTTGCTCAACACACACAAAGCCATCACCGGCAACCTCCCCGCGACTCGTCCCCCCACAACGCCCGGGGACATCCCCAGCCACATTGGCCCTGCCTGGCCCCCAACGCCCGGAGTGCCAGGCCGGGTTGGTTCAGCCTGACGGCCACTGTACGCCTGCAGACTGTTTCCAGTCTCAGAAGACACACGGCAGCAACGGACGCTTCCGACACTCAACACTCCAAGAACACGTTTGGACTTCCAGAACTCCCGGGGACGGCCGATTTGCCGTAAACCCTTGTCAGTGATGGTTTTGGCTGCTTCGGTAAATCCCGCCGGTGCGGCGGTCCCACACGTGCTCTGTCCGTCAAAACAAGTCCCCAACCTTCAAATTCCTTGAAGTCTACCCTAGTGTCCAGATCGAGGGTACCAGCGTTTTTCATGTTTTGCGGCAACACTCGGGGGGGGGACGGCACAATCCGTATCTTGATGCCAACCCGATGTTCAACAGGGGTGGTCATATGAATTCCTGTTGCCGTGGGGATTATTCCGTGGAAGACCTGGTTCTCTCCCTCCGGGAGTCAAACTGTGCCGACTATCCGGACTATGACCTGCCACTCTCCGGAAATCCGCGAGAATCGTCCGGATCGATTCCACCGTGCTCAGGCGTCGGACCGTTGAATTCCGATGGATCACGACAACCGTTTTGTCGGTCTCAGGCGTTCCTCAAGGAAGGGGAGAATCATGTTCACAGGTTGGAAGTGGCGTTGTGTGCTGGTGATTGTGGCGTTGGCGGGTGGCGTCTCGGCAGGGGGCACAGCCTCGGCCCAGGAGTACTGCGACGACGAATGTGTCGAAGAGTGTGACTCGTGCCCCCGGCCGTCACTCTGCTTCTCGATCGCCCGGCACCTCAAGTTGCAGAGTGTCTACTTCTGCCGGAAGGTGACCCGTCCCTATCGCCGGATTGCCGAAGTTCCCCCCGAGCTCTGCCCGGCGGTTTCCCCCAGCCTCCCCCCGAATGCGTACACCAATCCGGCGGCTTATGGTGTGGGGAGCCATATGCCGGGCTGGAGTGGCGACTTCAATCCCGCCGCGTACCCTCCCCCCGGCGGCTACGCTCGCTATAATGCTGTTCCGGGAGCCGGCGGATACACCGCGACAATCGGCTCTCCGCGATAGCACACTCGCTTTAGCAACTCAGGAGCCTTCGGGATGTCGACTCAACCTGCTGCCGAAAATCGTCCTGCCCCCGGTGGGGCTGTTGTTCAGCCCACCATTGAACCGGCGGACCTGGAACCCATCTACACGAATTTCGCGCGGGTGACGGGGTCTCCCGAGGAATTGATCCTCGACTTCGGCCTGAATACCGCTCCCGTTGGGGATCCTGCGAGCCCCGTTCCGGTGAAGATCGACCAGCGACTGGTCATGAATTACTTCACCGCCAAGCGGTTGTTCTACACGCTGGGGCAGTCGCTCAAGCGGCATGAAACCAACTTTGGCGAGATCGAGATGGACATCGCCAAGCGCCTGGTTGGTCAGCAGGGTGCCCCCCGCTAAGCGCCGCTGAACTCCAGCGATTTCCTGACATGTCACGGGCCGCAGGTTCCCTTTCCGGGATCTGCGGCCCTTTGGCGTTGCCAGTCGTGTTTTTGTTCCACCCATTCCGTCAACGGGAACGCGTGGTTCCCGGAAACCGCAGGGACGTGCTGCGTCTCCCCCCCGGGGAACGGCGGCCTGGTCGGGTGATCCCTCCTGGAGAGAAAGAGATGCTGGACCCGTTGCGACGGCTCTCCCGGAAACTTTGGTCCGGAACCGCCTCCTATCGCCGAAATCTGGTCGCCGAGATCATCGCGGCCAGTGACCAGTTGCAATCGGAAACGGAAGAGAACCTGCGTTGGCGGGGCATCGACCTGAAGTGGCTGGCCCGGTCTGGCGTCGAGCTCGATGAACTGCTGGTCAAGTCGTATTCCCTCATGCGGGAAGCGTGCCGCCGCACGCTGAAGATGGCCCATTACCCGGTCCAGATCGAAGGGGCCATCGCCATCTTCCAGGGGGGACTGGCCGAGATGCAGACGGGCGAGGGGAAAACCCTCACCGCAGTGTTGCCGACCTATCTTCGCGCCCTGACCGGCCAGGGATGCCATGTGGTGACGGTGAACGATTACCTGGCCTTTCGTGATGCCGACCTCAACCGACCCGCATTCGAATTGCTGAGCATGACGGTCGGCTGCATCCAGACCCCCCAGGGGACCGATGAACGACGGGCCCATTACAGCCGCGATGTCACCTACGGGACCTCCAAGGAACTCGGGTTTGATTTCCTGAGAGATCGACTGCGGCTCGACGACGCGGCCGATCCCGCCCGGGCGGCGGGGGCCGAGCGCCCGGTGCAGCGGGGGCATTACTTCGCCCTGGTCGACGAGGCTGACAGCGTGCTGATCGACGACGCGCGGACCCCGCTGATCATCTCGACCGAGGAGCCCACCCCACCCGCCTTTCTCGCGTTGTATGAGTGGGGCTCCCACATGGCCCCGGAACTCGTTCCCGAAGAACACTTTCTCTATGACCCGCACAAGCGCGATGCGGTCTTGACCGAGGCGGGTTGCCGCAAGGTGCTGCTCTCCCCACGCTCCAACCTGGTGAGCCGGCATGAGCCCGAGCAGATCTACCGCCAGGTGGAGCGGGCACTGACGGCCCAGTATGCGTTTCAGCGCGATCGCGACTACGTGATCAACGATGACCAGGAAATCCAGATCATCGATGAATCGACCGGACGCATGATGGAGGGTCGCAAATGGCAGCAGGGGCTGCACCAGGCGATCGAGGCCAAGGAGAAGGTCCCCATCACCGACCGGACCATGTCGGCCGCCCAGGTGACCGTGCAGCGTTTCTTCCGGCAGTATCGGCACCTGGGGGGAATGACAGGGACTGCCTGGTCGGTGAAGAAAGAGGTGCAGCGGACGTACAAGATGCGGGTCTCGGTCATTCCCACCCACCGGCCCTGCATCCGCGAGGGACTCGCCCCCCGGGTGTTCGCCACCTGGATGGACAAGGCCCAGGCGGTGGTCGCCGAAGTGGAACGAATGGTGGTGAATCGAGCGGTGCTGATTGGCACCCCTTCGGTCGCGGCGAGCGAGCAGTTGAGTCGGCTGTTGTCGGAACGCAGCATCATTCACCAGCTGCTCAACGCCCGCAAGCTCTCGGAAGAGGCGCACATCATCTCGCTGGCGGGGAGACGGGGGCACGTCACAATTGCAACCAACATGGCCGGCCGCGGGACCGACATCCTCCTGGATGACAACGTGCGGGAGAGTGGGGGCCTGCACGTCATCGCCACCGAAATGCATTCGTCGGCCCGCATCGATCGGCAACTGGTGGGGCGCTCGGCCCGCCAGGGAGATCCCGGCAGCTTCCAGTTCTTTCTCTCGCTCGACGACGAGCTGCTCGATTGCCTGTCGCCGCGGGAACTCGAACGGCTGCGGAAGCAGGCGCAATCGACCGGGCAGGCCGAACTCCCCCCATCGTTTCTGCGGGTGTTCACCCGCGCCCAGAAGCGGACCGAGAAACTCCATCTTCGCAATCGCCGGATGATGCTGAAGCAGGAAGACCAGCGATTCGAACATCACCTGCAGATGGGGCTCGATCCCTTCCTGGAACTGATCGACGATCCGGAAGGGTGATCTTCGCGGCGTGATCGTGCGTCCCCAATCCTTCGCACCAGTGAGTCGGTGCTCCGTCGGTCGATTGTTCCCGCGTCGCCCGGAATTCCGCGGCTCAGCAATCCTGTATTGATACAGCGAGGATCCCTGGCCCGGAACGCCTCCGTGGGAAAGTTCTGTGTCAGTGCGGCCAAGTCGAAAACAGCCTGTCTCAACCCGGAAAACGCCGACAGGCCAGGCAAAAAGCCTGGCCTGTCGGGAGTCAATCTCATCACCGCGAGGGACCTGGGATTGCCTCAGGGATGAATCCCTGGCGAAGCCCCGTCCCCGGCGGGATTACTTCTTCTTGGTCGCCTTCTTGGCACCGGTCTTGGCCTTGGGGGACTTGGTCGCAGCCTTCTTCGTCGCCTTCTTTGCAGCAGCCATGTCAACGCTCTCCCTGTCGTTCAGAATGGTTGGGACACGAAAGTGAAAATCGGCACAACCATGGCATCCCGCAAGGTTGCGCCAGACTGAACCGTCTGACATCACGCCGTCCGACTTTTCGCCAGGGGGAGAATCCTCTCTCCCCGTCGCCGAAACCCACCCGTTGAACTTCCGCCAGTGGGGACTCGCTGGAGTCCCTCTCGCGGCAGCGGAGTGGGCCCGCCTCGGCAACATCGACGCTCCACAAGTTGTCCCCGCAATCGCGGAAATCACTTAAGGCATGTCAAGTGAACATGTAATTATTTTCTTTCGACAATTCCGTCAACCCTAAAATCAATATTTGTAGAGAGTTGTCGCCGTTGCCTCCGACGGAACCTCACAATCCCTGGGCTGGTCACGGCGACGTAACCTCTTCTTGACACGGTGGGGACGGGGGTTGCAGACGCTGGGGAGGGAAGAAATCGACAGGACTGGTCAACGAATGCACTGGCCACCGCCGGCCCGGAGGGGCCAGTGCCGGTGGACCGGCATGTCTGTCGTCTCCGGCACCCGCCCGCTGTTTCGGGGAGTTGTGGCCCCGCAGTTCGTTGCGGGCGACTTGACGCTTGGGGAATCCCCCAGAACAATCTCCTCCGGTGTTGCGCCTGTCGCGTCGGTTGGGCCGTCTCCCCCGAACAGCACAGGTGACCGGACACCCCTTCTCCGGATTCGAGTTTCATGAAGCTTTCGCCTGCTGTCTCCGCGCTCAAGCCATCCGCCACCATTGCCGCCGCCGCCAAGGCGAAGGCGCTCAAGGCCCAGGGAATCAAGGTCTACGACTTCACCCTGGGAGAGCCCGATTTCGACACCCCCGAGCACATTCAGGCGGCGGCCATCGCGGCCATGAAGGCGGGACACACGCACTACACCCCCTCCGGAGGGATCCCGGAACTGAAGTCGGCGATTTGCGCCGCCTTTGAGCGCGATCATGGGTTCCGGTATCAGCCCAACCAGTGCGTGGTCTCCAATGGGGCGAAGCACTCGCTTCACAATGTCATCACCTCCCTGTGCGGCCCGGGGGACGAGGTGTTGATCCCGGCCCCATTCTGGGTCAGCTATGAGGCACTGGTCGAACTGGCCGGGGCCCGGGCCAAGATCATCCCCACCACCGAAGAGAGTGGATTCCGGCTCTCTCCCGACGATCTCGAGCGGGCCATTGGACCCAACAGCAAGCTGCTGTTGCTGAATTCCCCCAGCAACCCGACTGGCGCCACCTATTCTCCCGATCAACTCGAAGCACTCGCCCGGGTGACCGAAAAGCATCGGCTGTGGGTCTGCTCGGACGAAATCTACGACAAGCTCATCTACACCCCCGAGCCGTTCCGCAGCTGGGTCACGCTGCTGGGAGGAATTCCCGAGCGGACCATCATCGTCAATGGTGTGAGCAAGGCGTATGCGATGACGGGTTGGCGAATTGGCTGGACCCTCGCCCCGGCCCCGCTGACCGCCGCCATGGACAATCTCCAGAGCCAGGAGACCTCCAACCCGTGCAGCGTCAGCCAGCATGCGACCATCGCGGCTCTCAGCGGCCCGCAACAGTGTGTGGCCGACATGCTCAAGGAATTCACGAAGCGGCGGGCCTACACGCTCGATCGGGTCCGTCGACTCCCCGGGGTGTCGATGCCCGAACCGGGGGGGGCGTTCTACGCCTTCTTCAACGTGAGCCGGCATTTCGGCAAGCCCCTCAGCAACGGCCGCATCTGCCAGGACTCGACCGAGTTCTGCACCGCCCTGCTCGAAGATGCCCACGTCGCGCTGGTCAGCGGCGATGCGTTTGGGGCTCCCGGTTATGTCCGCCTGTCGTTTGCGACGGGACTGGCCAACCTCGAAGCGGGCTTCGACCGGATCGCCGGTCTGCTGCAGGGTTGATTTCGCCGTCCGCGGGAGCCGCACTGACTCCCGGTCCCAAGACCGCTCGCCGGGTCAGTGCGCAGCGCCGCACGGACTAGCGGACCGTTTTGAAACGGCCCTCAATCCAACCGCTGCGCAGCGACCGCCGGGCCCGCTCGTGGCTCTCCGGTTCGTCCGATTTCGATCGGTGCGATTTCGATCCGCCGACCGCTCTGCTGGGCCTCCGCGCTCGAATGGAGCAAATGGCCTTGCCGAGCACACGCACCCTGTCATGGTTCCCTGCTGAGAGTCCCGGCCGGGATTCTCGCGTGACGGCATCGGGCAACGCCCTTGGCGGCGGGACACCGCCGGGAGGATCGCCCTGTCTGGCATGGACGTATTGGAGCGATGTATTAGTATGATTGGGATCGGCTGTTGGCCCGGGTCCGGAGGTGACCCGACTTTCGCAGACAGGGCTGCTCGCCATCACCAGAGAGGACTCATGCCGCGTTGCCGGATTGTGAAGATTCGGGCAGTGCAGTGGGTTGCGCATTGATTTGTGGTTCCCTCGGCCTACTATTCTCCCGGTTTGTGTGATTGCAAGCGGTCGAATCCAGGCCGCTGTCTGCAAACTCCCGGGAATGCCCTCGGTAAATGGCCGGTCCCTCAGGTGAATTATGTTGATGCGCCCCCCCTCAGCTGAAAAGCACTCCTCAGCTGATCGCAAAGTCACTCCACAAACCCCGCTGGCTGTCCATCAGCGACATCTTCCGGAATTTCAGGAAGTTTTTGAACGATCTGCCGAAGAAACCATCGCCTCGATGAACGAGACGGGCCGGGATGTGGCGAGCCAGAGCGCCCGTCATCCCCTGCCCATCCGCTCGATGGGGGTGGCGCGGACTGCCATTCCTGTCGTGATCCGGAATCCGCTGGGAACCGGCTGGGCGCATCTCACGTGCAACGTCGATCTGCTGGTCGGTCTCGCCGCCGAGAAGCGGGGAATTCATGTCTCTCGCATGGGCGACGTCCTCGCCCGTCTTGCGGGTGAACAATTCGACAGCCTGCACGACTACGCTGCGAAACTGATCGAAGTCCTGCGATCGACACAACACGCAGAAACGGCCGTGGTGCGGGTCTCGGGCCAACTCCCCTACCTCGAGGCGATTGAAGGGGTCAAATCAAAGACCTCGTTGGAATCGCTCGGTCTTTCGATCGAAGCCCAGTACGCGAACGGCAGGACGATTTTCACTGAAGGGATTGTCTTCAGCCATATCACAGCCTGCCCCTGTGTGCAGCAGACCTTCCGCCAGAGTCATGCCGACGAGAGCAGCCGGTTCGTTCACGAACTGGAAGTTCGCCAGATGCCCCTGATGACCCATTCGCAGCGGTGTCGGACGCACGTCAAGCTGCAGGGTCTTTCGAAGCCCCTGAGCGTGCTGCAAATTCTTGACTCGATCGATCGGGTGGCGGTCCGGTGCCAGAACACGATGCCCCGGGAGTTTGAACTGCTGACGGTCTACCTGGCGCATGCCCGTCCGCAGTTCCTCGAAGATGTGCTGCGTGATCTCTCGGCCGATCTCACGAAGACCCTCGAGGGCGAGCCTGATACGGCCCGTATCCTGATCGACTCGATCAGCATGGAGTCGATTCATGACTTCGATCTGCATGGGCAGATTGAAACCACCCTGGCCGAGGTGCGGGCCATCACCCAGTGATGAGTCGCCCCTTCACCTTCGGGAACCTCGCCATCTCTGTGGATGGAAGGATCTCGACCGCCGACCGTGCCCTGCACGGTTTCGGCGGTCCCGAAGATCGCGATCTGATGGAAGAACTGAGGGCCCGCGCCGATGCGGTCATCATTGGCGCGGCCACAGTCCGGGATGAGAATCCCCGCTTGCAGGTCTCAGCCGAGAAGTGGCGGAAGTCACGCCTCGATGCCGGTCGCTCTCCGCAGCCTCGTGGTATTGTCGTCAGTCGCTCTCTCGACTTCCCCTGGCGAGAACGGGCACTGTTCACTGAGAGCGTTGTTCGTCCGCTGGTCATCACATCAGCCGAACACCCTGCGAGCCGAATTGCCGATCTTCAGCACTTCGCCGACGTCCTCATCGTCCCGTCGAGCGAATCGTCGCTGAGTCTCTCGGAAGCGATGCGGCAACTGGCCGAAATGGGCCTGCACAAGCTTCTTCTCGAGGGGGGAGGCGAATTGAATTTCGCCATGCTGGCTGAGGGTTTGGTGGATGAATTCTACCTGACGCTCTGTCCGCTGGTGTTCGGAGGCCGTCTGTCGCCCGGGGCCTTTTCCGGCAGTGGCTTTCCCGGTGCGGCTCCGGTCCCTCTGGAATTGCTTTCGATCCGTCAGGGAATCAACCAACGCCTGTTTCTGCACTATCGCTGTCTCAACGCCGGCCCCCGTTGAATCCTGCGGTTGTCCGTTGATCGGCAGGGATGGTGTCGCCTCCCTGCTCTCATACCGCCCCTTTCGATTGCGGCGGCGGCGGTCGGCCCCCCAAAACGGCTTGATGCGTATTTTTCTTTGAGCACAGTCTTCCCCGGATCAGACGGCAGAATCGGTGACGTGCGCTTGAAGATGGATTGCACGATCGAACCGGTCAGCCCCACTGGCCAGAGCCTGTTCGGTCGCCCCCCTTCGGCACTGGAACGGCCAATGATTGATCCCGGCCGATCCATTGGGGCAAGGTCGGTCTGGCTCCGCTGTTCAAGGGTGTGTCGGCCAACGCTTCCGGTATGACCCCGCCCTGGTCTGCGACCGTGGGTGCGATTCCGCTCTCGACCCATAAAAATCGG
>Ga0315902_10002464_pt1 | contig 28755 bp, 26 predicted proteins | sample LakEriMetagenome_9_FD_203523 | JGI IMG/M metagenome (GOLD analysis project Ga0315902, IMG submission 203523) | Freshwater fungal communities from buoy surface, Lake Erie, Ohio, United States - Buoy 12 MA117 | ecosystem: Environmental > Aquatic > Freshwater > Lake > Lake biofilm | place: USA...
ATCCAGAACGCCGGCGTCCATTGGCGACGCCCCGTTGCCTGGACCGCCGCCATGGGCCAGTTTGCCGTCCTGTTCGGCGACCGCTTCGCGCTCTCAGCTCGCTGAGAGCGCGATCAATGACCCAAAACGCCGCTTACACAGAACATCGGACACTCCCCCGCGCGCCGAAGAGGCCCTCAAAGCCAGGGGCGCCTGGTTCCTGTTCCTGCCGCCCTACTCACCCGACCTCAACCCGATCGAGATGGCCTTCTCAAAGCTCGAGGCCCACCTGCGCGCCATCTTCGCCCGAACCTCTGAGGACCTGTGGCGCGCTGTCGGCTAAGTCTGCAACCTCTACGAGCCCGACGAGTACTGGAACTCCCTTAAGGACGCCGGATATGCCTCCGGCTAAACGCACGATACTCTAGCGCCCACGAGCCGGGAAAACTCTGACTGGACCATGATCCGATGCATCTGCGTCTCCGACCGCTAACCCAAATCGCCCATCTGTGGCGACCCTGATAGCCACGTGAGTCAAGCTTGGCTTGGCGACATGAGCGATCTACTCGATCGAAAGTTCAGGTGGGTCGGCTATCGTCTTTTCGGCCAAGGTGCATAGGGCGATCGCCGAGAAAGCTGCGAACAAGGCCGCCCACTGCAATCGCGCACCAGACGCCCTCTAGAATGACGAAGGGCAGAAACTCAATCATCACGGAGGACAAGCACGCTAGACCTGCGCCGATCGCATTTGCCGTAAGATATATTCGACCTGTGGGTGCGGCGCGCCGTAGGTGCAGTGCGGCGAAAGCCAAGAGTATCAGGCCAACGCCGAGCGAGCCGATAATCGTCGACATCATGGGTGTCCGTGGCTTCCAAGTTGCCCGCACCAATCCTGACGTGGAGAGAGACTGTAGTTGGATAAAGATGGGCGCTTGCGCATGGCCATCACCTCTCCTTCCGCTCCCTGTTCGATGACCAAAGCCAAACCATGAGGCGCAGTGTGCGCCTCCTGATCAGCGCGTGCAGAACGCCATCCCGATTGACAAGCACGCATAACGTTTTTATCAAACACAATTATAAAAACAAGGGAACCGAGAATGTCACGAAAAACAGTGCTGTCGGCTCTGGGGTTGGCCGGCTTGGTCTGCGCCCCCGCCGGCTCTGAGGCGATTGCGCAGGAATGGGCGACGGAAGAGGTGATCGTGACCGCACAGCGACGGGGGGAGCCACTTCAGAACGTTCCGCTTACGGTGACCGTGCTGAGCGGAGAGGCGCTGTTAGGCCTCGGCATAGATACACCAGCAAAGCTGGCTGCTCAGACGCCCGGATTCAAGGTTTCTACAGTCTTTGGAGAAGGAACGAATCCAACCTTTTTCATGCGCGGCGTCGGCCTGCTTGACTTTGGGGATGTCACCGAGACTCCTGTCGCGCTCAACCTTGACGATGTCTACCTCGGTACACAGGCCGCACAGGCAGCACCAATCTTCGACGTTACGCGAGTTGAAGTCCTGAAAGGTCCTCAGGGAACTTTGTACGGCCGCAATGCAACAGGTGGGGTCATTAATGTGATCTCTGCGCGTCCGACATCGGATTTCGAGGGTCGTTTCGGCGTGCAGTTCGGCAGTTTCGGACAACAGATTTATGAGGCGTCGGCTTCGGGACCGCTCGCGGCCTGGGCGCGAGGTCGCGTCTCTTTTCGGTCAAATCGCGATGACGGTTGGCAGCGTAGCCTCACGACCCATCAGGGTGGCTTCGGGCAGGCTGATGTAGCCTCAGGTCGCGCACAACTCGAGGTAGACGTTTCTGAACAATCCACCCTGTTGCTGCGCACAGACTACGCCCGGAGTGATGGGACATCCGTTCTCTATCCGCTCACCGGATTGCTGAAGGCTGATCTCGTGACGTATTGCACGCAGAATGAAGCTGCGGCCAACTTGTGCTTCAACAGCGCCGGAGAGCGCGGTGTTCGAGATCCTCGCGTAGGACTGTCGAACGTTCCACATTTGCGGAATGAGTTCGAATTCCGTCTGGGATCGGCCACGTACACCCACGACTTCGGTGGCGCATCTCTTACTTCAATCACAGCATTTCAGAGCGTGGACAAAATATTTGAAGAAGATGCCGACGCAGCTGCGATAGACCGGGGATTTACATCATATACACTTGCTGCTCACCAGTTTACGCAAGAATTGCGTTTGAATGGAGGGGAAGACGATAGCTTGAAGTGGATATTGGGTGTCTATTATTTCAGCGAGAATCGCTCTTCTTCAGTTGAATCACCACCAAATTTCGCCACTTTCGCCGACCAAAAATCAGAGTCTTGGGCTGTATTTTCAAGAGCCGATTACCCATTGTCGAAAGATATAACCGCGACAGCTGGCGCACGTTATACATATGACAGTAAATCAATTGATGTAATATCACCAGGTTTTATGTCAAAAGAAAGCCGTTCGATTCGCAAAGACAGTATCACTGGAACTGTTGGAGTTAGCTGGAGGACGACTGAAAAAACACTTTTATATTCTAGCTTCTCGACTGGATATAAGGCGGGTGGTTTCAATGCTACGTTTGTCTTTGATCCAGACTCGATAGGTCCTGTTGCGCCAGAGACAATCAGCTCATTTGAGGTAGGAATAAAGTCTGGATACTATGGCGGACGTGTTTTCTTGAACGGAGCAGCATTCGCCTATGAATACAAAGATATTCAATCGATTGCGCTAGATACCAATTCGAATATAAATATCACTAGATTAGTGTCTCTTGGGGATGCATCTATAATTGGGTTAGACGGAGATATTAGTCTGAGACCTACGGAGGAAATTAGATTAATCGCTGGTATTGGGGTCTTGAAAACAGAAATAAGTTCAATAAATGTTCAGTCGACGCCATTTCCACCGGGATTTGTTTCGGTCAATGGGAATCCATTGCCGATGGCTCCTGAGATCTCATTGAATTGGCTTGCAGAGTATAATCTCGGGCTTGGCGGAGGTGGCGACTTGATCTTTCAGGTTGACGGCGATTGGCGGAGCCAGTTTAGCTTCTCTGCATCGGGCTCCGATGAAGCAAACGAGCGTTCTGAGGGATACGGTCTCTTGAATGCGAGTCTTAAGTGGAAAGATCCGAATGGCCATTACGTTATTGAGGGATTCATTGATAATGTACTAGATGAAATATACCTCTCTTTCAATTCGAATGTCTTCGCTGATACTGCAGCAGGCGCGTGGGGTAAGCCCCGGACTTGGGGCATCCGCGTCCAGGCAGACTTCTAGGGCGCGTCGCCATGATCCAACAACAAACTGACGTAATCATAGTCGGGGGTGGCTTTGCCGGGCTATCCGCCGCCAGAGCATTGCGCGCAATGGGCGCGCGACCGATCGTCCTAGAGGGGCGCGGACGCGCTGGGGGACGTGCGCAGACCACCGAGTTGGCGGGCGCCCGTCTTGAGATGGGCGCCCAGTGGATTGGGCCTGGTCAACCCGAAATCCGTAAACTGGCGTCTGAGTTCGGGTTTGAGATTCGCCCGCGCCCAATAGGTGGAGTTGATTGGATCTACGGTCGCTCTGCTGCCGATGGCCTCCCTGAGGATATACTCAAGCTTTCCGATCTCGATCCGGCAGAGACTGAGATTGTTGTCCGTCGGTTGGATAGTATTGCGAGTACTATTGATCTAGAGTTACCTGCTAATGATGATCGGTCCAAAGCGTTCGACAAAGAAACGGTAGCAGGATGGTGCGCTAGGGAGCTCTCTTCCAGCGCAACTGCCGTGGTTGACCAGATCTGCGAAGGTTTTCTCGGTCTGCCAGAGCAAGTCTCTTTTCTGCACGCTCTCTTCTATGCGCGTGCGAATGGGGGATTTGCGTCGCTTCTCGGCCTGGGTGGGGTCCGCCACGATAGCGAGGTCCTGCCACAGGGTCTCGGAACTCTCGCCGAGCAAGTTGCATTTGACTTGAGATCCGCCGTGCGGCTTGGGGACCCGGTAGAGCGCATTGTGGCCAGCGAGAATGAGGTATCAGCGAGGACTTCCTCGGGCGCGACCTTCAGGGCTCAATCGGTCATTGTGGCCCTGCCGCCTGCGGTGGCGGCAGGCATCGTCTTCGAACCTGAGCTTCCGCCGAGGCGACTGTGCGTCCAGAGGAGATACATACCGTTCAGTCGCCTCAAGTTCCACGTGGTGTATCAGACGCCATTCTGGAGAGATGCAGGTTTCTCCGGCAATGTTTCAGGACCGAACTTCTCGACATTTGACGGTACTGCGAGCGACGACAACGCGGTGATCGTCGGGTTCTTCGGCGCCCGTGAAGCGCTCGATATCTGGCGGTGGCCCAAGCGCGATCGGGCTCGCTTGGCGATTGATCGGCTTGAGACCATTCTTGGTGCGAGGGCTAAATCAGCGATGCACTATGAGGACAGGTTTTGGCTGGACGAGCCATTTAGCCATGGCTGTGTAGCCGCGCCGGGGCCAGGCGTATGGACCAACTTTGGTTCCGCCCTGCGCGAACCGGTTGGACGGATCATTTGGGCGGGTAGCGAAACGGCTCTTTCTATGCCCGGCCAGATCGAGGGCGCAATTCAGAGCGGAAAGAGCGCCGCCGACTCGGCGCTGTGTGTGATTGGGGTAAGACGTTGACACTAGTTCCTTCAAACAACTCCCTCTTGCTCGATGCCGAGATCGACGCGGTGTTTGCTCCCATAGAGAGTGCGTCGACCTTGCCTCCCCGCGCATTTACGGATCGTGCATTCTTCGAGGCTGAGCGGGAGGCAATTTTCTTTGGTGGTTGGGCAGCATTATGCTTGGTCGACGCTGTACCAGAGGTTGGGGATGCGGTGCCGCTCTCTTTTATTGGTGCACCTTTACTCCTAGTGCGAGTCAGCGAAACAGCGGTCCGCGTCTTCCACAACCTGTGTCCATATGATCAATGTCCGGTTCTTCTTGAACCTGTGAGGGGAGCTGAAACACTCACAGGAGCCTATCACGGCCTGAATTACGATCTGAATGGCATCTTGGTTTCTGCGCCATTCTGGAACGGAGGCGCGTCTGACTCAGCTGAGTCGATCAGTCATCCCGAACGGAATCTTTTGGAGATCTCTAGCAATGTCTTTGGTAATATCGTCTTTGTTAATGTTTCGGGTCGATCTAATATAGAGTTTGACGAATATGTTGCGCCCCTCAGAGAGCGGTTCGCGAACCTAGATTTTGCTGCGCTCGAGGTGGGGAGAGATTCCAGAGGTACCAGGGCGATTTCAATGCTGACCTGCAAGGGAAACTGGAAGACCCATCATGAGAATGCCTGTATCAATATCTATCATGAGAGTACGGTACACCATAGGTATCGTGTATCAGACGAGGTGCCGAGAGTCACAAAGGATGGCGTCAAGCGCTACGAGGAAATCGTCGATAGGGGTCTGCGTGGACTCGCCTTTAGACGCGAGGCCGTAGGAGCGACTTATGATAGTTTGGGCATTCCTGACTTGAGGACAAGAGACGGGCGGCCCTTTGATTGTAACATAATTGTATCGCTTTACCCCAATCTATATGCATCTCTCATTGGAGAGCATTTACATCTCACTATTGTTAATCCAGTTGATGAGGATGGCGTTTCGGTCGAGTCAGCGTCCTACTTCGATAGCGAAATTGCGACTGCAACTGAATACAATGAACTTCGTTCTTTGGTCGAAGCTAGTTGGGCATCTGCTGGTGAAGAAGACGCCGAAGTTATAGCGTCAATTCATGCTGCACGTTCATCGCCTGTCGCAGCACCAGGTTATTACGCTCCGTTCTGGGATCGGCCTCACTACAACTTCACGCAGCAGGTTGTTCTTGACCTGGGCTTTAAGCGGAGCGATGAGCGCTGATGCCAAGTATTCCTGCAGGTGAGCTTGAGTTCGAGTACTGCCTCATAGGGCCTCCCAACGGGGATGTGGTGGTCCTATCGACCGGGTTCGGTGACCAACTCACCGTCTGGCCGATCTCGTTGCAGAGCGCATTAGCGGACAGCGGCTTCCAAGTTCTGTCATTTGATACGAGGGATGCCGGCCTTTCGTCTGAATCGCATGGGTATAGGCTTGATGATCTTGCCGATGACCTCATATCGATAGCAGCTGCTGTTGTACCCGATGTGCAAAGTATAAACATCGTAGGTTATTCGATGGGGGGACAGATTGCTATCCGCGCGGCATTGCGGTATCCTGAACGGGTAAGGTCGCTTGCTTTATTGTTCTCAACGTCGGGAGCGCCTCATTTGTCGAAACCCAGTTGGGCCGCTATTTCTGGCAGTATATCGATTTCCGAGCGTGTCTCGAGACCGGAGGCGATTAGTAGGCGTATCGAGCTCATGCGGGTTGCGAGCGGACCAGGTTTTCAGGCAGACGAAAGGGTCGCTTCTGCGATTGCTAATGCAGATTTTGATCGCGCATATCGCCCCGAAGGTGTGGCGAGACACTTGGAAGCGATGATTCAATCCAGATCGGTTTACGATGATCTCAACCGGATCTCATGTTCGTGTCTTGTCATTCAGGCGAGTCATGACTGCTTCTTTGGTGAGGATCACGGTGATGACCTGGCCCGGCGCCTCGGGTGCGAGCTTAAGGTTGTGAACGGGGCGGGGCACAATCTCTCGGAGCAATTGGGGGATTTGTTGGCGCGTTCGCTGGTACCGTTTTTCGCAATAGATCGAGTGGTAGAGTGATGCCAAAGGTCGTGGACCACGCACAGGTTCGGATTGAGCTTGTGGAGGCTGCCGCGCGGGTTATCGCGCGCGTGGGTATCGACCGCGCTTCGATACGAATGATTGCAACCGAGTGCGGGCGGAGTCCCGCTGCACCGTTGCACTATTTTCAGTCTCGGGACGATTTGTTCGAGTTCGCCTTCCAGTATTTTTCAGAGAGGTCCATTGGAGAGCTACGGCGTGTGGCCGAGAATCAGCGCGATGAGCTGGGGTGTCTGGTTAGTTTGGTCGAGTGCCTGCTTGAACGGTCTGCAGCCGATATCTTTTTCGCCCGATCGATTATCGCGTTTGTGATGGGAACGCGCGCGGAGTCTTCGATGAAGCGGGTGGATTTGGAGACATACTTGGAGACAACGCGCATCGTTCGAGATGCCTTGGATATGGCGAGGCGAGCGGGCCGCCTCAGTGATGGGCTCGATCTCGATAATGAAGCCGGGCTCCTGATCACTCTGGCGGATGGTCTGGTCGTCGCCGCCATCACATTGGGTGATCAGGCTGTTTTTCTGAAGGAGCGTCTCAAGGATACAGTATTAGGACGCTGGGGGATTCCGAACGATATCTCGCAGGGACGCGGCCTGGAAGGGGCGGTGGGCATTTGACCACCGTCGCTCAAAGTTCTCCGACGGAGGTTGCAAGGCATTGGCGCCGGCGTAGGAACATCGGTGGGTTTGTTTTGATCACGGAACCGCATGTCGTTCCGCTGCTTCGGAGCAATATCTGGATGGTGTCCGGGCGAGATCGGGATCTCGTCATTGATGCAGGCTTGGGGCTAGTGCCCCTGAGGCCATATCTCCCCACTGATGCGGATCGCCCAGTTACGCTTGTCGCCACTCATGCCCATCGTGACCATGTGGGCGCCGCGCATGAGTTCTTGGACTTATGTGCGCATCGTCTTGAGGCGCAAGCGATTGAAGAAGCTACCGATGACATCCCTTTGGATGTTTCTATGTGGCCAGATGAGCTCTTGGCGGGTTTTGAGCGAAAAGGGTATCAATGTCGCTGTGGAACCTTGAGCGCGTTGCCATTTTCGGGTTTCTCGGCCGTCGACGAGCACCTCAAACCGGCCCGGGTTTCACAACTTGTAGATGAAGGCGATATCATTGATCTCGGTGATCAGTGCTTTGAGGTTCTTCACCTTCCCGGGCATTCGCCAGGTTCAATTGGGCTGTTTCAGCGGTCGACTGGCGCCTTCTTTTCCGGTGATGTGATTTATGACGGGCCGTTGCTGGACGATATCGAGGGTGCAGATCGTGAAGCCTATTGCCGCACCATGGAGCGCCTCCTGAGCCTGCCGGTTCGGTCGGTGTTCCCTGGCCATGGTCCTGCCTTCGGACGATCGCGACTACTGGAGATCGCTAGGCACTACTTGCGAACGTGGGAGCGTCTTCGCTGACTTCCGTGAACGGCCAACGCTTGTGGGGAAGCCTGATGGAGTTGGCGCAAATTGGAGCCACCCCGGCGGGTGGAGTTCGTCGTTTGGCGCTGACTGACGAGGACCGATTGGGCCGTGACTGGTTGAAGCGCCAGGCACAGGCGGCGGGCCTAGCGGTGTCGATTGATGTGGTCGGCAACATGTATCTCCGACGGGCTGGCAAAGTCGATATGCCCCCGGTCTTGATTGGCAGTCACATAGATACTCAGCCGAGCGGTGGTAAGTTCGATGGCGCGTTCGGTGTACTCGCCGGGCTAGAAGTGTGCCGTGTTCTTGCCGAACAGCACATCCTGACCGAGCTGCCGATCGAGGTTGTCGCATGGACGAACGAGGAGGGCTCTCGATTTCTTCCCGTCATGGCGGGCTCGGGCGTGTATGCGGGAGTCTATGACGCCGATACCGTTTTGGATGCTCGGGCAAGTGACGGGGCTCGCTTCGGCGATGAGCTTGCGCGCATTGGGTATACAGGAACAGCAGGTCTGGTTTCGCGACCTGCCGCCGCCTACCTTGAGGCCCATATAGAACAGGGGCCGATCCTGGAGGCGCAAGATCGAGCCATCGGCGCGGTTCGCGGGGCCCTCGGGCAAGTCTGGTTTGAGGTAGAAATCATCGGGTATGAAGCCCACGCAGGCCCAACGCCAATGGACCGACGCAAGGATGCGCTTCAGGCCGCTGCGGAGATCATCTGCGGGATAGAAGCGATCGGACGAATACACCCTGAAGCGCGCGCCACAGTCGGGATGATTTCGGTCTGGCCCAACTCTCGCAACGTCATTCCCGGCCAAGCGAAGTTCTCGGTCGATCTCCGGCACCCCGACAAGTCAGGTTGTAGCGATATGTCTGGACGGTTCCTGGCGCTTGTTGAAGAGGTTGCAAGCCGACGAGGCGTTGATGCCTCGCTGAACAAGACCAACGAGTGGTCTCCTATGGAGTTTGATACTCAGCTGGTCGATCAGGTGCGTAACTCAGCAATGAACCGTGGCTATTCATGGATGGATGTCGTGAGTGGCGCCGGCCACGACGCGGTCTATCTGGCGAGGGTTTGTCCCACGGCGATGGTGTTCATCCCATGCAAAGATGGGATCAGCCACAACGAGTCGGAGCACGCGCGCTTTGATCACGTTGAGGCTGGAGCAAATGTTCTTTTGGACTGCGTACTCCGGGCGGCAGGGCGGGCGCACAATCGATGAGCTGTTGGGCAGACTCACGCCCGGCCTGATAGGGCGCCTCACTCGACGATGGCCGAATAGATCAGGTTCTTCAGCTGACCCCTGAAGTTGAAGGTTCCCGAGGGCATGAGCTGGGTCATGAAGACCATCGTCATGTCCTCCTTCGGATCGACCCAGAAGATGGTCGAGGCTGCGCCGCCCCAGTAATAGTCGCCGACGCCGAGCGCCCCGGTCTCGACCACGCCTTGCGTGGAGGCGAAGCCCAGGCCGAAGCCCACGCCCTCGTTCGCCGTCTCTGAGAAGGTTCCGATCGCCAGCTGGGTCAGGTCCTTGCCGCCCGGCAGGTGGTTCATATGCATCATCTCCAGGGTTCGCGGCCCCAGTATGCGCACGCCGTCCAGCTCGCCGCCCCGGCGCAACATCTCGCAGAATCGCATGTAGTCGGCCGTCGTGCCGGTCAGACCCCCGCCGCCCGACTTGAAGGCGGGATCGCGAGTGAAGTGGCTGGTCTCCGGATCGTCGATGAGCTTCAGCGCCTTGTCCGGCCCCCGCTGGTAGTTGGCGCAGAAGCGGTCGACCTTGTCGGGGGCGACGTGGAAGGCGGTGTCGACCATGCCGAGCGGCTCGAAGATCTCTTCGCGCAGAAAGTCGGCGAAGGGACGGCCCGAGATGATCTCGACCAGGGCGCCGCAGACGTCGGTGGCCAGGGAGTACATCCAGCGCTCGCCGGGGTGGTAGCGCAGGGGCACCTGGGCCAGCTTGTCCATGAACTCGACCATGCTGTCCGCCGAGTCGGACGAGCGGATCTTGAGCGCGCGGTAGGTCTTGTCGATGGGGTGCTGGATCCCGACACCCGGGAGCCCGCCGCCATAGGTCAGGCCGGCTGTGTGCGCCAGGACATCCCGGAAGGAGGCCGGCCGGTGCGGCCGTTCGGTGACCATGTCCTCGCCCTCACCGGACACCCAGACCCGGTGGTTCTTCCAGGAGGGGACGTAGCGGCTGACCGGATCGTTCAGCTGGAAGTAGCCCCGCTCGTACAACATCATCAGGGCCACCGAGGTGATCGGCTTGGTCATCGAATAGATACGGAAGATGGCGTCGTCGCGCATGGCCTTGCCGCGCTCGAGGTCCATGCTGCCGAAGCTTCCGGAATAGGCCGGGACGCCCCGGCGGGCGACGGCGACCTGGCACCCGGCGATCTTCTGCGGGCCGATATAGTTACGCTCAAGATGCTCGCCGATGCGCTCCAGGCGCGACAGGTCAAATCCGGTTGCATGCGTCGCTGTCATGGCTCTGGGCCTCCCCCTGTGTTTGTCTCTCGGACTTTCCGGGGCATCATGCCCCTGACAGGCTGGGCGTGGCCAGCCCCGCTATGCTGAAGGAAGCGCCCCATGTCCGCCATTCTCGACTCCCTCGCCGACGTCATCGCCGAACGCCTGAAGGCGCGGGGCGAGACGGTCGCGGTCGCCGAAAGCTCGTCCGGGGGGCTGATCTCGGCCGCCCTGCTGGGCGTGGGCGGCGCCTCGGCCTACTATCTGGGCGGCGGGGTCATCTACACCGCCAAGGCCCGCTTCGCCCTGCTGGACATCCCGCGGGAGGCGACGGCCGGCATGCGCTCGTCCAGCGAGCCCTACGCCCAGCTGCTCGCTCGCTCGATCCGGGAGCAGTTCGGCGCCAGCTGGGGTGTGTCAGAGACCGGTGCGGCGGGACCGACGGGGAACGGCTACGGTGATGCGGCGGGTCACACCTGCGTGGCCATCTCCGGACCCGTCGAGGCGGTCATCACCGTGGAGACGGACAGCAGCGACCGCCGCGCCAACATGGAGGCCTTCGCCGCCGCCGCCCTGGATCTCCTGGACCGGGGCCTGCAGGCGGCGGGCTGAGCCTCAGGCCATGTAGCCGGGAAGCCACCCTTCGTGACTGGCCTTCAGGGCGTCGAGGGTGAGGGTGAAGACCCCCTTACAGGACATGTCGACGCCGCCGGCGGCGCCTACCACCCGGGCCGGTACGCCGGCTGAGGCGGCGGCGGACAGCACGGGGCCGGGGTCCGCACAGCCCACCAGGTAGCGCCCCTGGTCCTCGCCGAACAGCCAGGCCTGGGCCGGCAGGGCGTCGTCCGGTGACAGGGTGACCCCCACGCCGGAGGCCAGGGCCATCTCGGCCGCCGCCCCCAAGAGGCCGCCGTCAGAGAGGTCGTGGACCACGCGGGTCAGGCCTGTCCGGATGAGCTGGCGCACCAGGTCGCCGTTGCGGCGCTCGACGGCCAGGTCCACCGGCGGCGGCGCGCCATCCTCCCGGCCCAGGACCTCGCGAAGGTACATCGACGCGCCGAGCTCGCCGCGGGTCTCGCCGATCAGAACCAGGCTCATGCCCGCCTCCAGCCCGGCGAAGTCGGCCCGCTGGCCATAGTCGGGGATCAGGCCGACCCCGCCGACCGTCGGCGTGGGCGGGATCGCCGCGCCGCTGGTCTCGTTGTAGAGGCTGACATTGCCGCTCACGACGGGGAAGTCGAGGACCCGGCAGGCCTCGGCCATGCCGTCGATGGCCCGGACGATCTGGCCCATGATCTCGGGCCGCTCCGGATTGCCGAAGTTGAGGTTGTCGGTGATGGCGATCGGGTCCGCGCCCACCGCCGTCAGGTTGCGCCAGGACTCCGCCACGGCCTGCTTGCCCCCCTCGTAGGGGTCGGCCTGGACGTAGCGGGGGGTGCAGTCCGACGTCGCGGCGATGGCCTTGCGCGTCCCGTGGACACGCACCACGCCGGCGTCGGCGCCCGTGGCGCTGTCCTCCAGGGTGTCGGCCATGACATGCCGGTCGTACTGCTCCCAGAGCCAGCGCTTGGAGGCCATGTCCGGAGCCGACATCAGCTTGAGCACCGCCGCGGCGAAGTCCGGCGGCGTGGGGACACTGGCGGCTTCGACTCGCGGCTGGAGGACCGGCTGGGTCCAGGGGCGGTCGTAGAGGGGCGCGTCGTCCGAAAGGGGGCCCAGGGGCAGGTCGCAGACCACCTCGCCCTGGTGGCGCAGCACGATCCGGCCGGTGTCCGTGGTCTGGCCGATGACGGCGGCGTCCAGGCCCCACTTCTCGAAGATCCGGCGACCGTCGGCCTCGCGGCCGGGCTTGAGGATGGCCAGCATGCGCTCCTGGCTCTCGGAGAGCATCATTTCGTAGGCGCTCATGCCGGTCTCGCGCTGGGGCACCTTGTCCAGGTCCAGTTCGATGCCGACGCCGCCCTTGCCGGCCATCTCGACCGAGGATGAGGTCAGGCCCGCCGCGCCCATGTCCTGGATGGCGGCCACGGCGCCGGAGGCCATCAGCTCGAGGGTCGCCTCGATCAGCAGCTTCTCGGCGAAGGGGTCGCCGACCTGGACAGTGGGGCGCTTCTCTTCCGAGGCCTCGTCGAACTCGGCGGAGGCCATGGTGGCGCCATGGATGCCGTCACGGCCGGTCTTGGACCCGAAATAGACCACGGGCAGGCCGGCGGCAGGGGCGGCCGAGTAGAAGATGGCGTCGGCGTCCGCGAGGCCCACGCACATGGCGTTCACCAGGATGTTGCCGTCGTATCCGCGGTGGAAGTTGGTCTCGCCGGCGATCGTGGGCACGCCGACGCAGTTGCCGTAGCCGCCGATGCCCGAGACCACGCCGGACAGGAGGCGCCGGGTGCGGGGGTGGGAGGGGTCCCCGAAGCGCAGGGCGTTGAGCAGGGCGATGGGCCGGGCGCCCATGGTGAAGACGTCGCGCATGATGCCGCCCACCCCGGTCGCCGCGCCCTGGTAGGGCTCGATGAAGGAGGGGTGGTTGTGGCTCTCCATCTTGAAGATGCAGGCCTGGCCGTCGCCGATGTCCACCACGCCGGCGTTCTCGCCGGGCCCGCAGATGACCCGCGGTCCCGTGGTGGGAAACTTCGACAGGTGCCGGCGGCTCGACTTGTACGAGCAGTGCTCGGACCACATCACCGAGAACACGCCAAGCTCGACCAGGTTCGGCTCACGCCCGAGCCGCTCCAGGATGAGGTCATACTCGTCGGGCTTGAGCCCGAATTGGGCGGCCGTCTCGGCCATGGACTGGGTCGCGGAGGTCATGCGCCGCTTCTATCCGGACTCGCGCGCGAGGGCGATAGCCGCGCAAGGGGCAGGTTCGCCCCATCGGCATGGGCGCGGCCGGCGTCCGGCAGGAGGCGCCGCCGGCCCCCTGATGCCGCCCGCGCCTCTCAGAGATTGCCCCTCGCCGCAATGCTGGCTAGCGTCCCCCCTAGATGCTTCGCAGGCGCGGGGCGAACCAGGAGACCCAGATGGCCAATGGGGGCATATTCCGGCGTAAGTCCGTCGCCCAGATCCAGTCCGAACATGAGCACGGGGAACTGAAGCGCACCCTCGGGGCGCTGAACCTCACCCTGCTGGGGATCGGGTGCATCATCGGGACGGGAATATTCGTCCTCACAGGCCGGGCCGCAGCCGATTTCGCCGGTCCGGGGATCATGATCTCCTTCATCATCACCGGTACGCTCTGCGCCTTCGTGGCGCTCTGCTATGCCGAACTGGCCTCGGTGCTGCCTGTTTCCGGCTCCGCGTATTCGTATTCCTACGCCTCGATGGGCGAGATCATGGCGTGGATCATGGGCCTGCTCCTGATCCTTGAGTATGGCCTCGCGGGGTCCACAGTGGCGGTGGGCTGGTCCGGCTACCTGGTCAGCCTGCTGAAGGACTTCGGTGTCGCCATTCCTCCCGCCCTCACGGCGGCGCCGGGCGTTGAGGTGAAGGATGCGGCCGGGAACGTCGTGGCGACAGGCATCATGAACCTTCCGGCCATGGTCGCCTTGCTGGCGGTCACTGCGCTCCTCGTCCGCGGCGTGACGGAATCCACGACGGTCAACAACGTCATCGTGTTCATCAAGGTGGGGGTTGTGGTCGCCTTCATCGGCATCGGCGCCTTCTATGTGAACCCTGACCTCTGGAGCCCTCTGATTCCGCCGCAGGACCCCGCGCCCCCCGCAGGGACCCCCATGGATGTCTGGAGCCAGATCTGGCGGGCCCTGGTCGGGATCGTCACGGGCGAAACCGGGTCCCAGTACGGCGTCAGCGGCGTCATTCACGCCGCTGCTGTGATCTTCTTCGCCTACCTCGGCTTCGAGGCCGTCTCCACCGCAGGCGCCGAGAGCCGCAATCCGGCCCGCGACATGCCGATTGGCATCCTCGCCTCCCTGGCCATCTGCACGGTCCTCTACATCCTGACCTCTGCGGTCCTGGTCGGCATCGTACCCTACCAGTCGCTCGACAATCCGGCCCCGATCGCCCTGGCGGTGAACGAGATCGGCCTGGGCTGGTTCGCTATCCTGGTGAAGATCGGGGCGCTCGCCGGACTGTCTTCGGTGATGCTGGTCCTACTCTACGGCCAGACCCGGATCTTCTACACGATGAGCCGCGACGGCCTCCTGCCGGACGTGTTGTCCCGGATTCACCCGAAGTTCCAGACCCCCTGGGTGAACACCGTCCTGGTCGGGGTCCTGGCCTGCCTCGCCGCCGGCTTCATGTCCCTGGACAAGCTGGCGGACCTGTCCAACGTCGGCGCCCTGACCGCCTTCGGCGTGGTCTGTGCGACGGTCATCTATCTGCGGTTCACCTCGCCCGGGCTTGAGCGTCCCTTCAGGGTTCCCCTGTATCCGGTCGTTCCGATCCTCGGGGTGCTGATGTGCGGCCTGTTGCTGCTGACCCTGATGAGAAGCGACCACACCCGGAACTTCTTCCTGATCTATCTCGCGGTCGGGATCGCCGTCTATTTCATCTACGGGATGCGCAGCTCCAAGCTGGGCAAGGGCATTGTCGTCGGCGGCCATGAAGCCGAGCCGATGGAACTGCCCCACAAGGGCGACTGACGGACGCGGAGACGCTGAAACAGAGAGGGCCCCTCCGCAACCGGAGGGGCCCTTTTTGTTGTCTGTCCCCCGGCCCCCTCTGCGCCTCAGGGGTCAGGCGGTCTCGAGCAGGCTCTGGAAGAGGAGGGCGCCGTCCGCCGAACCCAGCTCCGGCTCGAAGGAACGGTCCGGGTGGGGCATGAGGCCCAGGACGTTGCCGGCCCCGTTGATCAGGCCGGCGATGTCATTCAGCGAGCCATTGGGGTTGTCGGCGTAGCGGAAAACCACCTGGCCCTCCCCCTCGATGCGGGAAAGGGTGTCGGCGTCCGCGAAGAAGGCGCCCTCGCCATTGCCGACGGTCATCACCGCCTTCCGGCGGCTGCCGAAGGCGCGGGTGAAGCGGGTGTCCGGCCGGACAATCTCCAGCTCCACCGGCTTGCAGACGTACTTCAGCGCCGCATTGCGCAGGAGGGCGCCGGGCAGGAGGCCGGACTCGCAGAGGACCTGGAAGCCATTGCAGATGCCGACGACCGCAACGCCACGGCCCGCCGCCCGGCGAACCTCGGCCATCACTGGCGACAGGGCCGCCATGGCGCCGCAGCGCAGGTAGTCGCCATAGGAGAAGCCCCCCGGCAGGACGATCAGGTCCAGGCTCTGCGGCAGGGCCGTCTCGGTGTGCCAGACCATATCCACGGCGGCCCCGGTGGAGCGCTCCACGGCGACCTTGCAGTCCCGGTCGCAGTTGGAGCCCGGAAAGACGATGACGGCGGCCTTCATGGTCAGGACAGCTCGATCCGGTAGCTTTCGATCACCGTGTTGGCGAGCAGGGTCTCGCACATCCGGCGCACCTCCGCCTCGGCAGCCGCGGGCTCCACGCCGGCCAGGTCGAACTCGAGGGTCTTGCCCACGCGGACATCGGAAACGCCGCCCCAGCCGAGTCCATGGAGTGCGCTCTCCACAGCCTTGCCCTGCACGTCCAGGACGCCCGGCTTCAGAAACACATGAACCCTTGCGCGCACTAGTGCAGCCCTCCCTGAATGACGGTCGGCATTTCCTTCATGATCCCCAGGCGCCGTGCGATCTCGGCGTAGCCCTCGATGGCGTCGCCGAGGTCCCGGCGAAAGCGGTCCAGGTCCAGCTTTTCGCGGGTCTGGGCGTCCCACAACCTGCAGTTGTCAGGGCTGATCTCGTCGGCCAGGACGATGCGGGCGAAGTCGTTCTCCCAGAGCCGCCCGAACTCGACGCGGAAGTCGATCAGCGAGATGCCCACGGCCCCGAAGGCCCCGTTCAGGAAGTCGTTCACCCGCAGGGACAAGGCCATCATGTCGTCGATCTCCTGGGTCGAGGCCCAGTTGAAGGCCGTGATGTGCTCCTCGGTGACCATCGGGTTCCCGAGCTTTTCGTCCTTCAGGTAGAACTCGATGATCGAGCGGGGCAGGGCCTGGCCCTCGGGCAGGCCTAACCGCTGCGAAAGAGAGCCCGCGGCGGCGTTCCGCACCACCACCTGGAGGGGGATGATCTCGAGCTCGCGGATCAGCTGCTCGCGCAGGTTCAGCCGCCGGATGAAGTGGTTCTGGACGCCGATCGTGTTCAGCCGGGTCATGAAATACTCGCTGATCCGGTTGTTCAGCACGCCTTTGCCCTCAAGCACGGCCCGCTTGGCGTTGTTGTAGGCGCTGGCGTCGTCCTTGAAGTACTGGATCAAGGTGCCGGGCTCGGGACCCTCGTAGAGGATCTTGCCGTGTCCTTCGTAGATCTTCTTGCGGCGGGTGCTCATCAGCGCCTTCTCCAGGCCTCGGGGTCGGCGTGCGTCGTCCGGAGACAAAAAGGCGCGGGAGCGACGGCCCGCGCTAAATCGGACGACTCGACGTTCGCGTCCCGTCGAGGCGAGGCCAAACTAGCCGAACCGGGGGGCGTTCGCAAACGGCGCGGCTTTCGATTGCGGACCAGCGATCCAGCGGATAGACAGCCGGGGTAACGCCTGTTTGGGAACACCATGACCTCTTTCGAAAATCGTGAGCGCGGCTTCGAGAGCAAGTTCGCCCTCGACCAGGAACAGGAATTCAAGGCCACTTCCCGGCGCAATCGCATGCTTGGCGAATGGGCCGCGGGCCTCATGGGCCTGCAGGGGGATCATGTCGCCGACTACGCCAAGGCGGTGGTGAAGTCCGACCTGGAGCTGCCTGGAGACGACGACGTGCTGCGCAAGGTCTTCGAGGACCTCAAGGGCGCCGGCGTGACGGTCTCCGAAGGCGATGTGCGCAACAAGATGGGTGAGTACCTCGCCGTGGCGCGCCAGCAGATCCGCGACGGCAAGTAGGGCGTAGCCCGGCGAGGGGCCAATCCCGGTCGCCGCAGACCCCCTCCGGCCCGTTGCGCGACTAGTGGCCGAATACCCGGGCGAACACCGTATCGACGGCCTTGAAGTGGTAGCCGAGGTCGAAGAGGTCGGCCAGTTCGGCGTCTGACAGGTGCGGGCGGATGTCTGCGTCCGCCTTCAGGAAACCCAGGAAGTCGCCTTCCCCCCGCCAGACCTTCATGGCGTTGGTCTGGACCGCCGAATAGGCCCCCTCTCGCGACATCCCCTTCTGGGTCAGGGCCAGCAGCACCCTTTGCGAGTGCACGAGGCCGCCCAGGCGGTCGAGGTTGCGCATCATGTTCTCGGGATAGACGACCAGCCGCTCCACCACCCCGGCCAGACGGCGCAGGGCGAAGTCCAGATGGACGGTGGTGTCCGGTGCGATGGCCCGCTCGACGCTGGAGTGGCTGATGTCGCGCTCGTGCCAGAGGACGACGTTCTCCAGGGCCGGGGTCACGGCCGACCGGATCAGGCGCGCCAGGCCGGTGAGGTTCTCGGTGAGGATGGGGTTGCGCTTGTGCGGCATGGCGCTGGACCCCTTCTGGCCGGGATCGAAGGGCTCCTCGGCCTCCAGCACCTCGGTGCGCTGCAGGTGACGGATCTCCACCGCCAGGCGCTCGATGGCGCTGCCCGCCACCGCCAGGGCGGCGAAGTAGGCCGCGTGCCGGTCCCGGGGAATGACCTGGGTCGAGACGGGCTCCACCGCCAGGCCCATCTTCTCCGCCACGTGGGCCTCCACCTCAGGGGCGACGTTGGCGAAGGTCCCGACCGCGCCGGAGATGGCGCAGGTGGCGATCTCCGCCCGCGCGGCCATAAGCCGCTGGCGCGTGCGCTGGAACTCGGCGTAGTGGCCCGCCAGCTTGAGGCCGAAGGTCGTCGGCTCGGCGTGGATGCCATGGCTGCGGCCGACGCAGGGCGTCATCCGGTGCTCCATCGCCCGGCGCTTCAGGGCCGCCAGCACCAGGTCGACGTCCTCGATCAGAAGGTCCGTCGCCCGGGCCAGCTGGACCGCCAGGGCGGTGTCATTCACGTCCGAGGAGGTCATGCCCTGGTGCAGGAACCGGGCCTCAGGTCCGACGAGTTCGGTGACATGGGTCAGGAAGGCGATGACGTCGTGCTTCACCTCGCGCTCGATCTCGTCGATCCGGTCGACGTTGAAGATCACGCCCCGGCCCTTCTCCCAGATGGTCCGGGCGGCCTCCTTCGGGATCACGCCCAGCTCAGCCATCTTGTCGGCGGCGTGCGCCTCGATCTCGAACATGATGGTGAAGCGCGTCTGGGGCTCCCAGATGCGGGCGAATTCGGGGCGGGTGTAGCGAGGGATCATGGTCGCGACTTCTAGGCCGCTGCGGCCCTGGATGCAAAGCCGCCGGCGAGCTGGACGCCCACCGGCCCCGCCGCAAGGCTGCGGAGGGGGACCAGGGGGGGCCAGACCCGGGCGAAGCCCTCGAACATCAGTCCTCTCCCCGGACCTTCCGGGCGTCGGCGAGGGCCTTCACCAGGCCGATCGAGCCGAGGAAGTAGTGGAAGGCCGCCCAGAGGTAGAAGCACAGCGAGATGATGACGCCCGACCGGGTCGCCTCGACCAGGCTGGTCTGGCAGCGTCCGGCGAGGTCCGCCGAAGATCCAGCCGGGGCGACGCCGCCCGGGCAGGCCTGGGCGAAGCTTTCGCCGCCGCCCACCCCGCCCAGCATCTGGCCGAGGGAGGCGAGGATGCCCTGGTGGGCGCCCTGGGTGAAGTTGAACTGGGCGAACTGGTCGATCACCCAGCCGGTGAAGGGCGGGCCGCCGCCCAGGGCGATGAGGTTCAGGAAGAACAGCATAATCGCCGCCGCGGTCGCCCGACGCCGGGTCTCGACCATGTTCTGCACCACGCCGAAGGTCGGGCCCAGGTAGACATAGTGGAAGATGCCGGGGATCAGCAGGATCAGGGCTGCGGCCTGCCAGGACGGCTGGAGGTAGGCGACGATGTAGATCGGCGTCGCGATCGCAAGGCCGAGGGCGGGGGTCAGGGCGTACCAACGCGCGCTCCGCACGGCGAGCCGGTCGGTGACCACGCCCCCGAGCAGGGTCCCGATGCCCGCCGAGATGCCGCCCACCAGGCCTGTGATCAGGCCGACCTGGGCGTAGTCCAGGCCAAAGGCGCGGGAGAAGTAGGGCGGTACGAACTGTCCGGACCCGTAGGAGCCGAAGGAAGCGATGGTCACGCCCAGGATCATGTGAAGCACCGGCCACTTGCCGAACAGGGTCTTCACGATGGCCCACATCTCACGGAACTCGCCGCCCATTGAGAAGGCCGGCTGAACCGCCAGGGAGGCCCCTCCATCCGCCTCGGAATGGCCCCGGGGCGGTTCCTTGATCATCAGCTTGATGGCGATGGCGATGAGGATGCCGGGCAGGCCCACCAGCATGAAGGCCACCCGCCAGGAAAAGTTCTGGGCTAGCCATCCTCCCGCGACAGCGCCCAGCATGGTGCCGATGGGGATGCCGAGGGCATAGACCGCCAGGGCGCTGGCTCGCTTCCGGGGCTCGAAATAGTCGCTGATCAGGGAGTGGGCCGGCGGGTTCAGCCCGGCCTCGCCAAATCCGACCCCGAACCGGTAGGCCGCCAGCATGGCGAAGCTGGTTGCGGTGCCGCACAGGGCGGTGAAGCCGGACCAGATGACAATGGCCGCCGAGATGATGTTGACCCGGTTGAAGCGCTCGGCGAACCGGGCGATCGGGATGCCGAGGAAGGTGTAGAGCAGGGCGAAATAGAGCCCTCCCAGGAGGCCGAGCTGGGTGTCGGTGATCTTGAGATCGACCTTGATCGCCTGGCCGATGGTCGAAATGATCGTCCGGTCGATGAAGTTGAAGGTGTAGGCCGTGACCAGAAGGGTCAGGACCACGGACTTGTAGCTTGTGCTGTAAACAGGTTTTTCCGCAGCCTGAGGCTGAGCTTGAAGCGCTGACATGAACTCGTTTCCCCCACGGCGAACCGCCGTTTCCCGACGGTGACTTTAGCGGCTGTCGGCGGCAGGGGAAGGGGGCGTAGAGACTTCCTTCCTGGCGCCGCCTGGGGATAGAAGCGGCGCATGGCTGAACTCGTTACCGACGCCGAGGACCCCCGGATCGCAGAGTACAGGGACGTGCGGGAGAAGGACCTGGTCGGCCGCCGGGGCCGGTTCATCGCCGAGGGATCGGTAGTCCTGCGCAGCCTTCTGGACAGCCCCGTCGCCAGACCGGTCTCCGTCCTGGTCTCCGAGGCGCGGCTCGCCGGGGTGTCTGACCTGCTGGCAAGGGTCCCGCCGGGTACGCCCGTCTTCGTTGCCGCCCAGCCCGTCATGGATCGCATTGTGGGCTTTCCAATCCATCGCGGAGTCCTGGCCCTGGGGGAGGCCAGCCTCCGGCCTGATGCGGACGCGCTCCTGGGACGTTTGGGGAAGGCGGCCCTGGTCGTGGCCCTCTGCGGGATTTCCAATCACGACAACATGGGCGGCCTCTTCCGCAACGCCGCCGCCTTCGGAGCGGAGGCGGTCCTGCTCGACTCCGCCTGCTGCGATCCCTTCTACCGGAAGGCCCTGAGGGTCTCGGTCGGCGGGGTTCTCCGGGTTCCCCACGCCCGGCTCGCTCCAGGGGAAGACCCGGTCGCCCGCCTGGAAGGGCAGGGCTTCAGGGTCCTGGCGCTCAGCCCCTCGGGGGACCTGATGCTGCGAGATGTGAGGGGCGAGGGCCGGATATCGGTCCTGTTCGGGGCCGAGGGCCCAGGCCTGGCCCCGGAGGTGCTGGCCCGCTGTGAGACGGTGCGGATTCCCATGAGCGCCGGATTTGACTCCCTGAATGTGGCCACGACCTCGGGTATCGTGCTCCATCACCTCCGCAATGGCGGCGGGGAAGGGACGAGGCTGCAATGAACGCCCTTCTGGACCGGCCGGAACTGACGCTGCTGCTGGCTCTCGGGATCGGCCTGCTGGTGGGCGTGGAGCGGGAGCGCAGCAAGGGCGCCGGGCCGAACCGCGGCGCGGCGGGGCTGCGGACCTTCGCCCTGATCGGCCTGGTCGGGGGCGCCTGCGGGCTCTTTGGCCAGCCCCTGCTGACCGCCGTGGCGGGACTGTTCGTCGCCGCCGCCGCCGTCGCCTCCTACCGGCGCTCGCGCCCGGATGATCCGGGCCTGACCACAGAGGTGGCCATGTTCGCCACCTTCCTCTTGGGGCTGATGATGGCCGACAAGCCCCAGGCGGCCGTGACGGCGGGGGTGGTGATGGCGGTCCTGCTCGCCGCCCGGACGCCGCTCCAGGCCCTGGTCAAGGATACGCTGAGCGAGAGTGAGCTGAGGGACGGCCTGGCCTTTGCGATCGCCGCCCTGGTCGTTCTTCCGCTCCTGCCGGACCGCGCCATCGATCCCCTGGGAGTCTTGAATCCCTTTGCCCTCTGGCGCCTGGGGGTGGTCATGATGGGGCTCAGCGCCCTCGGCTACATCGCCCAGCGGCTGGAGGGCGGGCGCCGGGGGTTGTTGCTGGCGGGATTGGCCGGGGGCTTTGTCTCCTCCACCGCCACCATCGCCGGCATGGGCCGGAGGGCGCGCGAGACGCCCGGGATCACGTCCGCCGCTGCGGCGGCGGGGGTCGTGTCCATGCTGTCGTCCATGATCTACCTTTCCGCCCTGCTGGCGACGCTCAGGCCCCAGGTCCTGACCCACCTTGCATGGCCGCTCCTGGCGGGCGGCGGCGTCATCCTGGTCTTTGCGCTCGTGACGGCGCGAAACGGAGCCGACTCGCCTCCGGGCCAGGGGGCCACCGGCCGGGCCTTTGACCTGACCTCCACCGCCTTCTTCGTGGCGCTTGTCGCCGGCTGCACGCTCCTGAGCCGTCTCCTGGAGCTCTGGCTGGGTGAGCGCGGGGTGCTGGCGGGCGCCGCCGCCACGGGCCTCGCCGACGCCCACGCCGCCGCGCTCTCTGTCACCGGCCTGGCCGCCGCCGGAAAGATGACAGACTCCGTCGCCGCCCTCGGCGTCCTGGTCGCGCTCATCGCCAACATGCTGGTCAAGGCGCCCACGGCCTGGGTCCTGGGAGGGGCGGCCTATGGCCTCCGGGTCAGCCTGGGCGCCCTCCTCCTCACCCTCGGGGTCCTGGGGGGCGCCCTGGCGGCCGGGCTCCTGGGCGGATGACGCGCAGCGCTTGTCAAAGGCCGCGCCGGGCGGCTAGAGCCTGTCCGAACCCGGCGTCCCCGCCGGCGTGATTTCAGAGCCTTACGGAGGCCCCCATGGCCATTGACGCGGCGACCGTCCGCAAGGTCGCCAGACTGGCGCGCATCGCCGAGCCCGAGGCTCGGATCGAGCCCCTGGCCCGGGAGCTCACCGGGATCATGGACTGGATCGAGCAGCTGGCCGAGGTCGACATCGAGGGCGTCGAGCCCATGACGTCGGCCGTGTCCCAGCCTGCGCCCCTGCGCGACGACGTGGTGACCGAGGGCGGCGACCCCGAACGCATCCTCGCCAACGCCCCGCGCCGGACTGGCGACTTCTTCGTGGTTCCCAAGGTGGTTGAGTGATGTCGTCCCTGACCGACCTGACCCTCCGCGCCGCCCTCGACGGCCTGTCCTCCGGCGCCTTTTCCTCGGAGGAGCTGACCCGGGCCCACATCGAAGCGGTCGAGGCCGCCCGTCCGCTCAACGCCTTCATTCTGGAAACGCCCGACAAGGCCCTCGATATGGCCCGGGCCTCCGACGCCCGGCGCGCGGCCGGCGAGGCCGGGGCCCTGGAGGGCGCGCCGCTGGGGATCAAGGACCTTTTCTGCACGAACGGGGTGACTACCACGGCGGGCAGCCGCATCCTGGGCGGGTTCACCCCCACCTATGAGTCCACTGTCACCTCCCAGCTCTGGCGCGACGGGGCGGTCATGCTGGGCAAGCTGAACCTGGACGAGTTCGCCATGGGCTCGTCCAACGAGACCTCGGCCTACGGTCCGGTCGTCAGTCCCTGGCGGCGGACCGGCGACCCCTCGCCCCTGACCCCCGGCGGGTCCTCCGGCGGCTCGGCCGCCGCGGTCGCTGCGGGCCTCTGCCTTGGCGCCACCGCCACCGACACCGGCGGCTCCATCCGCCAGCCGGCGGCCTTCACCGGAACGGTCGGCATCAAGCCCACCTATGGCCGCTGCTCGCGCTGGGGCGTGGTCGCCTTCGCCTCGTCCCTGGACCAGGCCGGGCCGATCGCCCGGACTGTCGAGGACGCCGCCCTCCTGCTGCAGTCCATGTCGGGGCATGACCCGAAGGACTCCACTAGCTTGGACGTCGAGGTCCCCGACTTCGCCGCCTTCGTCGGGCGCTCGGTGAAGGGCCTGAGGATTGGCGTGCCGAAGGAGTACCGCGTCGACGGCATGCCAGCCGAGATCGAGGCGCTCTGGGAGCAGGGCATCGCCTGGCTGCGTGAGGCGGGCTGCGAGATCGTCGAAGTCTCCCTGCCGCACACCCGCTACGCCCTGCCGGCCTACTACATCGTCGCGCCCGCCGAGGCCTCGTCCAACCTCGCCCGCTACGACGGCATGCGCTACGGCCTGCGCGCCGACGCCGCCAGCCTGACCGACACCTACGAGAAGTCCCGCGCCGAAGGCTTTGGCGAGGAGGTCAAGCGCCGCATCCTGATCGGCACCTACGTCCTGTCGGCGGGCTATTACGACGCCTACTACCTGCGGGCCCTGAAGGTGCGCCGGCGGATCGCCGACGACTTCACCGAGGCCTTCGGCAAGGTCGACGCTCTGCTCACGCCCACGGCCCCGTCGGCCGCCTTCGCCCTGGGCGAAAACGCCAATGACCCGGTCGCCATGTACCTGAACGACATCTTCACGGTGACGGTGAACCTGGCGGGCCTGCCGGGCATGAGCGTGCCGGCGGGGCTGGACGCCCGGGGCCTGCCCCTGGGCCTGCAGCTGATCGGCCGCCCCCTGGACGAGGGCCTGCTGTTCTCGCTGGGCGGCGCCATCGAGAAAGCGGCGGGCTTCTCGGCGAAGCCCGCGCGCTGGTGGTGACCGGCTAGACCTTACTTGGAAGCCGGCTTGGCCGCGGGGGCTGCACCCGGGGCCGGGGCGACCGAGTCGAGGCCGGCCTGGATCGCTGTGAGCCTCTCTTCCGAAAGCATGCCGCCGGCCATGGGCTGGAGCTGGCGCAGGGTCATGCCCTTGAACTGCTCATAGGCCGGATGATCGGTCACGCCCGGCAGTTCCTTGTCGAGGACGGCCTTGGCGGCGGGATCCGCCGCCAGCTCGGCGATCGGGGTGGCGTCCACGGACTTCTTGCCTTCCGCCAGGGCGGGAAGGGCGGCGAAGGCGAGGGACAGGCCGGCCAGGCCAGCGATCAGGGTCTTCTTCATTTCGGTCTCCAGGCGCGCGGGTCCTTCCCGGGCTCAGGGCCGGGAGGTTGAGGACAGACGCGTCGACAGCGCAAGAGGCTTTCACCGGAAGGGCGCCCGCTTTAGACAGGGGCCATGAGCGAGACATCCAAACTGATCCAGGGCCGAACCGGTCCATGGGAAATCGTGCTGGGCCTGGAGGTTCACGCCCAGGTCGCCTCCAACGCCAAGCTCTTCTCGGGCGCGGCGGTCGGCTTCGGCGCCGGGCCCAACGCCCAGGTCAGCCTGGTGGACGCCGCCATGCCGGGCATGCTGCCTGTCCTCAACCGCTACTGCGTCGAGCAGGCGGTGCGCACCGGCCTGGGCCTGAAGGCGCAGATCAACCTCACCAGCCGTTTCGACCGGAAGAACTATTTCTATCCGGACCTGCCCCAGGGCTACCAGATCAGCCAGTACAAGGATCCCATCGTTGGCGAGGGCGAGGTGCTGGTCGAGCGCGATGACGGCTCCACCTTCACGGTCGGGATCGAGCGCCTCCACCTCGAGCAGGACGCCGGCAAGAGCCTGCACGACCAGGACCCCAACGCCACCTATGTGGACCTGAACCGCGCCGGCACCGCCCTGATGGAGATCGTCTCGCGCCCGGACATGCGCTCGTCCGAGGAGGCGGCGGCCTACGTCAAGAAGCTGCGGACCATCCTGGTCTACCTCGGCAGCTGCGACGGCGACATGGAGAAGGGCAACCTGCGGGCGGACGTGAACGTCTCCGTCCGGCGCCCGGGCGAGGGCCTGGGGACGCGCTGCGAGATCAAGAACGTCAACTCCTACCGCTTCATCCAGCAGGCCATCGAGTACGAGGCCCGCCGCCAGATCGAGATCCTCGAGGAGGGCGGCAAGATCGACCAGGAGACCCGGCTCTTCGACCCCGTGAAGGGCGAGACCCGGTCCATGCGGTCCAAGGAGGACGCGCACGACTATCGCTATTTCCCGGACCCCGACCTCCTGCCCCTGGTCCTCGATCCGGCCTGGGTGAAGGCCATCGAGGACAGCCTGCCGGAACTGCCGGACGCCAAGAAGGCCCGGTTCCAGAGCCAGTACGGCCTGACCGCCTACGACGCCGGGGTGCTGATCAGCGAGCAGGCGAGGGCGGACTATTACGAGGCCGCCGCCGCGGGCCGCGACGCCAAGCTTGTGGCCAACTGGGTGACCAACGACCTCGCCGCCCGGCTGACGGCGGCGGGGACGCCCATTTCGGACAGCCCCATCGCCCCGGATGAGATCGCTGAGCTGGTGGCCCTGATCGAGGAGGGGGTCATCTCCTCCAAGATCGCCAAGGACGTTTTCGAGCGCATGTGGGCGGGCGAGGGCCGGCCGCGCGCCGTCGTCGAGGCGCAAGGGCTTCAGCAGGTGTCCGACACCGGCGCCCTGGAGGCCCTGGTCGACCAGCTGATCGCCGACAATCCGGGCCAGGCGGCCGCTGTGCGCGACAAGCCCCAGGCCATCGGCTGGTTCGTCGGCCAGGTCATGAAGGCCACCGGCGGCAAGGCCAATCCCGGCGCGGTCAACCAGATCCTGAAGGCGAAGCTCGGGCTCTGAGCCCGGCGGATGGAGGAGGAAGCGGCATGGCTTCGGCGTTCGAGACGGCCTGGACCTGCTTCGAGGTCACCCTCCAGGACCGGGTGGCCCATATCCGCCTGAACCGGCCCGAGGCCTTCAACTCCATGAACCGCGCGTTCTGGAACGAGCTTCCGGCCATCGTGGACGATATCAGCGACAACGCCCGGGCCCGGGTGATCGTCATCTCCTCCACCGGCCGCCACTTCACGGCGGGCATGGACCTGCAGAACTTCTCCGGCGTCGGCGGCGGGGGCGGAGCCGAAGGCCCCCGGCGGACGGACATCGCCGGCGAGGCTTCCCGGGCCCACCTGGAATCCCTGCAGGACGCCTTCTCCTGCCTGGACCGGGCCCGCATGCCAGTGATCGCCGCCATCCAGGGCGGCTGCGTCGGCGGCGGGGTGGACCTGACCGCCGCCTGCGACATCCGCTACGCCAGCGCCGAGGCCTTCTTCTGCATCCAGGAGATCAACATCGGCATGACCGCCGACGCTGGCACCTTCCCGCGACTCTGCCGGCTGATCCCCCAGGGCTGGGTGCGCGAGCTGGCCTATACCGGCCGGCGCCTGCCCGCCGAGGCCGCCCGCGAGATCGGCCTGGTCAACGCCGTCCTGCCGGACCCCGAGGCCGTGGTCTCCCACGCCCTGGCGGTCGCCCGGGAGATCGCCGCCAAGTCGCCCCTGGCGGTGGCCGGCTCCAAGGTGATGATCAACTACGCCCGTGAGCACGACACCGAGACTGCCCTGGACTATCTCCGCGTCTGGCAGGCGGGCATGTTCCCCGCTGCCGACATGGCCGAGACCTTCAAGGCCCGCCAGGAGGGACGAGAGCCGGACTTCCCGGACCTGAGGCCTGTCCATCGCGGCATGTAGGGAAGGGGAGCCGGAAGCAGGCCGTTGCGCCGCAACGCCGCCTTCGGCTAAGAGAGGCGCTCCCCGCCGGGGACTGGTGACGTGGCCGAGTGGCTGAAGGCAACGGTTTGCTAAATCGTCATACCCGAAAGGGTATCCAGGGTTCGAATCCCTGCGTCACCGCCACCCACCCTCCCGACATCCCTGCCTGAGCAGACTGTTTCCGCCATCCTGCGGACCCTGCGCGGGGGGCCCGGTCCCGCCGTGCCCTCGCGCATCGGGCAGGATGATGTCGAGATCGCCAGCAAGCGCTTCAGCGAGCGGTAGCAGGCAGGCTCCGCTGCCGAAAAGCCCATGCAGGCCCACGATCGACGGGCCGGAGCCCGCGCGACGCAGATATGCGATTTCGATGGCGCTGGTGTCCAAGCGGTGTCGCTCGAATGGCCTTGTCGCGGAGGTGGAGACCTCGATGGCTTCAAAGAGAGATGAATCATTCACGCTTGGCGACCCCTGCGATCTGCTCAATTTGCACGCGAGCAAAGAGGGTCCCATATCGGTCAACGAGGTCATCTTCCGATAGGTACAGGTCCGCTTCGAAGCCCTCGCACCGACCCAAATCGATGTAGCGGACCACCCTCGGGCCGAGCCGTTCGTAGCGCTGCCGAGAGAGCTGGACCTCCATGCGAGCCCCGTCGATGTACGCGACATCGAATTCGACTGCGGCGTCAGGAAAGCCGCTCAGACGCGCAACCGCAATCGTATTGCAAAAGGGAGTCAGCGAGAGATCGGGTTCGGCTGCACCGTCGAGATCGGGCCGCGCGTTTCCATCCACCTTCCAGCCGCCCTCTGTCCTCTCGAGCGTCAGGGCTCCATCATCCCGAGTGGAGCGAACGGTGACGCTCTCAGTCCGCCATCGCGGGTCGAGTCTCCATTCATGGACGATGGCAGCGCCGCCGTCTGCGGCCGTAACAACGGTGCCGCGTGCAAGGAAACCACCACGGTATTGAACGAAGTCGAAGAGCTCGAAGCCCGGTTCGTCCAGCCGCCGCCAAGCTATCTGTCTTGCTGTCTCAATAGGCATCATCACTTCCGATTACCGGCCACCGAGCGCTAGCTTCGCGCCGAACGCGATGAAGACGCCGCCGGTCAAACGGTCGAGCCAAACGATCACGGCGCCACGCCTGAGGAGCGCCGACACCGGGTTCGTCGCTGCGATCAGCAAGCCGAACCAGGCGACACCCAGAAGCGCATGGATGGCGGTGAGGAGAATCGCCATAGCGGGGACATTCACGTTTGCCGGGATGAACTGCGGAAGAAACGAGACGTAGAAGAGTCCGACTTTCGGGAGGGTGTCAGATTGTTTGTGTAAGCGGCGTCCGGGTCCCATTCTTGAGAGGAAGGGATTTTCTGATGACGAAGACGACACGGCGAGCGGAGCCGTTCAATCCGGAGGT
>Ga0315902_10002465_pt1 | contig 28737 bp, 34 predicted proteins | sample LakEriMetagenome_9_FD_203523 | JGI IMG/M metagenome (GOLD analysis project Ga0315902, IMG submission 203523) | Freshwater fungal communities from buoy surface, Lake Erie, Ohio, United States - Buoy 12 MA117 | ecosystem: Environmental > Aquatic > Freshwater > Lake > Lake biofilm | place: USA...
CCGGCCCTCTGGGACGCCTGCCACCGGCGCTCACCAGCGATCAGCTCGTAATGGCCCGTGTTGAAGGGATGGGCCCGGACCAGGATCGGCTGAAGGACGCCGTTCGCCCGGATGGACTCGGTCAGCGCCTCCATCTCCTCCGGGGCGAAGCGGGCGCGCGGCTGGTTCTCGAAGCGATGGATATGGTGGATCGGGATCTCGGTCACGCTGCCCGGGGGCGGGGGCGGCGGCGGCGCCGTCTCCCCAAGGAGGGCCGAAAGGCCCCGTCCAAGTCCGCGTTTCTCCACCACCGGAGCCTCCTCAGGCCGCCTCGCGCCGGGCGCGTTCGCGCTGGACGACCTCGCGGGCCAGTCTCAGATAGGCCTGGCTGCCGGCGCAGTTGATATCATAGACCAGCACCGGCTTGCCGAAGGACGGCGCCTCCGACACCCGGACGTTCCGCGGTATGACTGTCTGGTAGACGGTCTCGCCGAAATGGCTCCGAACGTCTCCGGCGACTTGCTCGGAGAGCCGGTTGCGGCGATCGAACATGGTCAGCACCACACCCTGGATCTCCAGCCGCGGATTCAGGCTGCCGCGCACCAGGTCCACGGTCCGCATCAGCTGGCTCAGACCCTCGAGGGCGAAGAACTCGCACTGCAGGGGCACGAGGACGGCGTCCGCCGCGGTCATGGCGTTGACGGTCAGCAGGTTGAGGGAGGGAGGGCAGTCGATCAGCACGTAGGTGTAACGGCCGGACGCCCGGACCGCCTGGAGGGCGTCGCGCAGGCGGAAGGACCGCCGGGCTTCCGGGCCAAGCTCGATCTCGACACCCGAAAGGTCCGGATCGGCAGGGGCGAGGTCCAGGCCGGGAAGCCGGGTCGGAGTGACCGCATCCAGGAGGGGGGTGCCGCCCATGAGGACGTCGTAGAGCGTGATCCTGCGTTCGGCGCGGGGCACCCCGAGCCCGGTGGAGGCGTTGCCCTGGGGATCGGAGTCAATGAGCAGAACCCGCTCGCCCACCGCCGCCAGGGCGGTGCCCAGGTTGATGGCCGTGGTGGTCTTTCCCACGCCGCCCTTCTGGTTGGCGACGACCAGGACCCTCAAGGGGCGGAAGGCTTCAGCGACGGGGGCCACGACCAAAGCTCCGGATGCAAAGGATGCGACCCCGATCATCGCTCAGGCTGGGTAGGATTTCCACCTCAAAATCCCATGATCTTGTGGCATCTTCAATTTCAACCACAACATCTTGACCTTTCAGGAACAAACCCCTTGCGCCTCGCTGAAGGTAGGGCCGGGCGTACCCAAGCAGTCTGGCCAGGGGCGCGCAAGCCCGGGAGGTGACGACATCCACAGTCAGACCCAGGGCCTCCGCCCGGGCGTTGTGGACACTCGCCGGGAGGGCGAGGTCTTCCACGACGGCCTCGAGGAAACGGCACCGTTTAGACATGCTTTCAACAAGGTGGACGTGAAAACCCGGGCGGTTTCGGCCCAGTATGGCCAGCACCACCCCGGGCAGTCCGGCGCCCGCGCCCAGGTCCGCCCAGGTCAGGGCGTCCGGGGCCAGAGGCAGGAGCTGGGCCGAATCCAGGGCGTGCCGCGACCAGAAGGCCGGCAGGGTGGCCGGGCCCACCAGGTTCATCCTCTGGCTCCAGTCCTCCAGGAGCGCGCGGTAGCGCTCAAGGTCGGCCAGGGCCCGGGCGTCGGCGCCGGTGAGGGCGGCGAACCCCTCGGCGGACATGGGGACCTCAGGCGGCGTGGCGTCGGGCATGGGCCAGGAGGGCGGTGAGGGCGCCAGGGGTCATGCCCTCGATGCGGGCGGCCTGGCCAAGGGTCAAAGGGCGGATCGACGAGAGTTTCTCGCGGATCTCGTTGGAAAGCCCCCCCACACCGGCATAGTCCAGTCCGGCGGGCAGGCGCAGGGACTCATCCCGGCGGAAGGCCTCCGCGTCGGCGGCCTGCCGGTCGAGATAGCCGGAATAGGCGGCGTCGATCTCCACCTGCTCGCGGACGGCGGGGCTCCAGCCCAGGATCTCGGGCCAGATCCGGGCCAGATCGTCGAAGCCGATGGTCGGATAGGCGAGGAGCTCGGAGAGATTGCGCCTCTGCCCGTCCGCCTTGACGGGCAGGCCCGCCCGGGCGGCCTGGGCCGGCGTCAACACCCTTTCCGAAGCCATCCGGCGGGCGGCTTCGAGTTCGGCCGCCCGGGCGCGCCATGCGGACTGGCGCGCGGCGCCGACCCCGCCCAGGGCGATCCCCCTGTCCGTCAGCCTCTGGTCGGCATTGTCGGCGCGAAGGGTCAGGCGGAACTCGGCCCGGCTGGTGAACATCCGATAGGGCTCGGTCACGCCCCGGGTCACCAGGTCATCGATCAGCACGCCGATATAGGCCTCGTCGCGCCGAAAGATGGCGGGGTCGGCGCCCGAGGCTGACCGTGCGGCGTTGAGGCCGGCCATCAGGCCCTGGGCGGCGGCCTCTTCATAGCCAGTCGTGCCGTTGATCTGGCCCGCCAGGTAAAGGCCGGGCAGGCGCTTGACCTCCAGGGTCGGGTCCAGCTCCCGCGGATCGACGTAGTCATACTCGATGGCGTAGCCATGGCGGATCACCTTCACGGCCTCGAGCCCGGGAATGGTCTTCAGGAAAAGGTCCTGGGTCTCCGCCGACACCGAGGTCGAAATGCCGTTCGGATAGACGGTGGGGTCGTCCAGCCCCTCCGGCTCCAGGAAGATCTGGTGGCTGGTCCGGTCGGCGAACCGGACCACCTTGTCCTCGATGGAGGGGCAGTAGCGGGGACCCCGGCCCTGGATGCGGCCGCCATAGACGGCGGACTCCGACAGGCGCTCGGCGATGATGCGGTGGGTCTCCGGCGTGGTGGCGGTCACGCCGCAGGCGATCTGGGGGTTGGTGATCCGGTCCGTCAGGAAGGAGAACGGGCTGGGGATCTCGTCCGCCGCCTGGCTGTCCAGCCGGTCCCAGGCGATGGTCCGTCCGTCCAGGCGGGCGGGCGTGCCGGTCTTCAGCCGGCCCATGGACAGGCCGAGGGCGTAGAGGCGGTCGGCCAGGCCGATGGCGGGCGCCTCTCCCGCCCGGCCGGCGGGGATGCGCTGTTCGCCCAGGTGGATGACGCCCTTCAGGAAGGTGCCGGTGGTCAGCACCACCCGGGCCGCCGGAAAGATCCGACCCGAGGCGCCCACGACCCCGGCGATGCATCCGCCTTCGACGACCAGGTCCTCCACCGCCTCGGCGAGGATCTCCAGGCCGGGGGTGTCGGCCAGCTCGGCCTGCATGGCCTCGCGATAGAGCCGCCGGTCGATCTGCGCCCGGGGACCCCGGACCGCCGCACCCCGGGATCGGTTCAGGAGGCGGAACTGGATGCCGGCGGCGTCGGCCATCCGGCCCATGAGCCCGTCCAGGGCGTCCACCTCCCGCACCAGGTGGCCCTTGCCCAGGCCGCCGATGGCGGGGTTACAGCTCATCTCGCCCAGGGTCTCGATCCTGTGGGTCAGCAGAAGGGTCCTGGCGCCGAAGCGCGCGGAGGCCGCCGCCGCTTCACAGCCGGCGTGGCCGCCGCCGATGACGATGACATCCCACATGGATCCAGTCTGTTCCTTGCTCTGAGACAGGCGGCGAGGTCCTACACCAGATCAGGCGGTGTTTCACGTGAAACAGATCACTTGCCGATGCAGAAGGTCGAGAAGATCCGGTCCAGGACATCCTCCGGACCGATCTTGCCAGTGATCCGGTCGAGGGCTCGTGCGGCCAGGCGGACGTCCTCGGCGGCGAGTTCGGGCTCCGCCGACAGGGCCAGGGCGCTTTCGAGCCGCTGGACCGCCTCCGCCAGAAGGGCGGCGTGCCGAAGGCGTGTGGCGGACGGCGGCTCGGCGGATCCGAGGGCGGCGATGACATGCCGGGAGAGAACCGCCTCCAGGGCGGCGATGTCTTCTGACCGATGCGCGCTGAGGCGATGCGGATCCAGCCCCAGGGATGCGGCCTCGGCCAGGGCCCGGGCGGCGGCGTCACCCACCGGAAGATCCGCCTTGGCCACCAGGCAGAGATCCCCGGACCGCAGGACATCGGGGGCGGGCGAGGCCTCGTCCCCAGCGCCATCCACCACCCAGAGACGAAGGTCGGCGGCCTCCGCACGGCGGCGCGCGCGCCGAACCCCTTCAGCCTCCACCTCGTCCGGGGTGTCGCGGAGGCCGGCGGTATCCGCCAGGATCACCTTGTATCCCGCCAGCTGCAGCGTGACCTCGATGACGTCCCTGGTCGTCCCCGGGGTGGCGGTGACGATGGCGGCCTCGCGTCGGGAGAGGGCGTTGAGAAGAGTGCTCTTGCCGGCATTGGGCGCACCCGTGAGCGCGATGGCGTACCCGTCCCGCACCCGCTCGGCGCGCTCCACGCCCTCCAGGGCCGACTGCAGGGCCGAGAGCAGGCGCTCAATTGCGGGCCGCGCCCGGGCGGCGACGTCCTCCGGCAGGTCTTCATCGGGGAAGTCGACCGCCGCCTCGAAGAGGGCCAGGGCCTCCACCAGATCCGAACGCCACGCCTCGCGGGCGCGTCCCAGGGCGCCGTCGAGCTGGTCCAGGGCCTGCCGTCGCTGGGCCTCGGTCTCAGCCTCGATGAGATCAGCCACCCCCTCGGCCTGGGCCAGGTCGAGCCGGCCGTTCTCGAAGGCTCGCCGGGTGAACTCGCCCGGCTCTGCAAGCCTCAGGCCCAGACCGGCCAGGGCCTCAAGGACGCCCGCGACGACGGCGGGACCGCCGTGCAGGTGCAGTTCAGCGCTGTCCTCCCCGGTATAGCTGGCGGGGCCCGGCATCCACAGGACCAGGGCCTCGTCGAGAACACGCCCGGCAGAATCCCTCAGCTTGCGGACGGCGGCGCGGCGGGGCGCAGGGCGGCGCCCCGCGAGGGCCCACAGCGCCTCACCCGCCCGCGGCCCCGACAGGCGCACCACCGCCACCGCCGCGCGGCCAGGCGCGGTGGCGGGTGCGAAGACGGTGTCGTTCATTTCGGGCGCGGCGCGCCCATGCCCATGCCGGCGGCCTGGGTCATCAGCTTGGAGAACTGCTCCTGGGCCCCGGCGCCGAAGGCCATCCAGTTCTTCATCAGTTCATCTGGCGAGAGCATGGCCATGTTGGCGCTCATGCGCGTCTGCATTTCCTCGACCAGCTTGGCGTTCAGCGCGCTGACGTCCGGAAGGCCCAGAAAGGTCCGGGCCTCGACGGGAGAGCAGTCGATCTCGACGGTGATCTTCATGGGAGGGTCCTCGTAGGGCCGAGCCTGCGGCGCAGGGCGTCAGGATAGCGCGCAGCGGTGCGCTTCGCAAAACGGCTTCCGCCGGACGCCTCGCATCCCTAAGTGTGGAGCTCATCAAACGGAGGAGCCCCCATGGGAGAGACGGTCCGCATCCAGGTCCCCGGCGGCGAGATGGCCGCCTATGTCGCCCGGCCCACCACAGCCCCAGCCCCGGCCGTCGTGGTGCTTCAGGAGATCTTCGGGGTCAACGCCGTCATGCGCGAGATCACCGACGGCCTCGCCAGCCAGGGTTTCCTCGCCATCTGTCCGGACCTCTTCTGGCGGATTGAGCCCGGCGTGGACATCTCCGACCGCACCGAGGCCGAATGGAAGAAGGCCTTCTCCCTCATGAACGCCTTCGACGCCGGACAGGGCGTCACGGATATCGCCGCCACCCTGGCCCATGTCCGGGCGGACCCCGGCTGCACCGGCAAGGCGGGCGCTGTCGGCTTCTGCCTGGGCGGTCAGCTGGCCTGGCTGACGGCCACCCGCACTGATGTCGACGCCGCCGTCTCGTACTACGGGGTGGGCATCGAGGCCCTGGTGGGAGAGAGCCAGGCGCTCCGCAGGCCCGTGATGCTGCACATCGCCGAGGCGGACGGCTTCGTGCCGCCCCCCGCCCAGGCCGCCATCCGCGAGGGCCTCGCCGGCCAGCCTCTCGCGACGATTCACACCTATCCCGGCCGTGACCACGCCTTCGCCCGTGCCGGCGGCGAGCATTACGATGCGACGGACGCCGCCCTCGCGGGGCGGCGCACCCTGGACTTCCTCCGCTCAAACCTCGGAGCGACCTGAGCCATGCGCGCCATCCGCCTCTCCGCCACCGGCGGCCCCGAGGTTCTCGACCTCGTCGATCTGCCGGACCCGGAGCCCGGTCCCGGCCAGATCCTGGTTCGGCAGTCGGCCATTGGGGTCAACTATATCGACACCTACCACCGGTCGGGCCTCTATCCCCTCCGCCTGCCTTCGGGCCTGGGCATGGAGGGGGCCGGGGAGGTCATCGCCGCAGGCGCCGATGTCGCGCGTTTCTCCCCGGGGGACCGGGTCGCCTTCGCCTCCGGTCCCATCGGGGCCTATGCGGACCTGCACCTGGTGGAGGCGGCGCGCGCCGTCCGGATCCCGGAGGGGGTGGATGAACGGACCGCGGCGGCCGCCCTCCTGAAAGGCATGACCGCCGAGTTTCTCCTCCTGCGCTGTCGCCCGGTCCGGGCCGGTGAGCCCGTCCTGATCCACGCCGCCGCGGGCGGTGTGGGCCAGATCATGGTGCAGTGGGCCCGGGCCCTTGGCGCTGAGGTGATCGCCACGGCCGGCAGCCCCGCCAAGGCGGACCGGGCCCGGGCCCTCGGCGCTCATCACGTCATCCTCTATGGCGAACAGGACGTGGCCGCGGAGGTGCGCCGGATCACCGGGGGCGCCGGCGTGCCTGTGGCCTATGACTCCGTCGGGGCGTCGACCTTCGAGGGCACCCTGGGCAGCCTGGCCCGGAGGGGAACCTTCGTGAGCTTCGGCAACGCTTCAGGCGCGCCCCCGGCTGTCGAGCCCGGCCGCCTCATGCGCATGGGCTCGCTCTTCTTCACCCGCCCAACCCTGGGCGACTATGTCGCGACCACGGCCGAACTGGACGCCAGCGCCGCCGCGGTCTTCGGGCGGATCGCCGCGGGGGAGATCTCCATAGAGATCGGCCAGACCTTTCCCCTAAGCCAGGCGAAGGCGGCCCATGAGGCGCTTGAGGCCCGCCTGACCGTGGGCTCGACCCTGCTGATCCCCTGACTCGAAGGGGCGCCCCGGTGTTTCACGTGAAACACCGGGCGTCGGTGATCAGGTGTTCATGGACTGGAAGAAGTCGTCGTTGGTCTTGGACTGGCGCAGCTTGTCCAGCAGGAACTCGATGGCGTCCTGCGCGCCCATGGGCGCAAGGATCCGCCGCAGCACGTGGGTCTTGGCCAGTTGCCCCGGAGGGGTGATGAGCTCGTCCTTCCGGGTCCCCGACTTCAGGATGTCGATGGCCGGGTAGATCCGCTTGTCCGCGACCTTCCGGTCAAGGACGATTTCCGAGTTCCCGGTGCCCTTGAACTCTTCGAAGATCACCTCGTCCATCCGGCTGCCGGTATCAATCAGGGCGGTGGAAATGATGGTCAGGGAGCCCCCTTCCTCGATGTTCCGCGCCGCGCCGAAGAAGCGCTTCGGTCGCTGAAGGGCGTTGGCGTCCACACCGCCGGTCAGGACCTTGCCCGAGGAGGGGACGGTGGTGTTGTAGGCCCGGCCGAGGCGGGTGATGTTATCCAGCAGGATGACGACGTCGCGCTTGTGCTCGACCAGGCGCTTGGCCTTCTCGATGACCATCTCGGCCACCTGGACGTGGCGCTGCGCCGGTTCGTCGAAGGTCGAGGCGATCACCTCCCCCTTCACCGTCCGCTGCATGTCCGTGACTTCCTCGGGCCGCTCGTCCACCAGGAGGACGATGAGATAGCACTCGGGGTGGTTGGCCGCGATGGCCTTGGCGATGTTCTGCATCATGATCGTCTTGCCGACCCGCGGCGGGGCGACGATCAGGCAGCGTTGTCCCTTGCCGAGAGGGGCCACGATGTCGATGACACGGCCGGAGCGATCCTTCAGGGTCGGATCCTCCATCTCCATCTTCAGCCGCTCCTGCGGATAGAGGGGGGTCAGGTTGTCAAAGAGGACCTTGTGCCGGACATTCTCTGGCGGTTCGAAATTGATCTGGTCCACCTTCACCAGGGCGAAGTAGCGTTCCCCCTCGCGGGGTGCGCGCACGCCGCCGTCGACCGTGTCGCCGGTCCGCAGTCCGAACTTCCGGATCTGCGAGGGGCTAACATAGATGTCGTCGGGACCGGGGAGGTAGTTGGCCTCGGGAGAGCGCAGGAAGCCAAACCCGTCCGGCAGGACCTCCATCGTCCCCGACCCCGAGATCTCCACCCCCTCCTCGGCCAGGACCTTGAGGATGGCGAACATCATGTCCTGCTTGCGCATGGAGTTCGCGTTCTCGATCTCCAGGGTTTCCGCGAAGCTGAGGAGATCGGCGGGAGACTTGTCCTTCAGCTCCTGAAGGGACATGCGGGTGAGGCCCATGGCGGCGATGGCCTGGGCGGCCTGGGTGGGCTCGTCGTCCTCGCCGGCGACGTCCTCACTCGCGGCGAGGTCGAGGCTGGCGTCCTCGATGGCCTCGACGAGAACGGCGGGGTCCTGCGAAACGGTGTCTTCAGACATGGTCAGACTTTCAGCTCCCGGGCCGCGCCCCAGCTCATGGCGGCGACGACCCGCGCAGGCGCGTCCACGCGCCCACAATTCAGATTTTCATTCCGGAGCCGGGGCAAGGGGCCGTCACGGAGGAGCGGCGCGCCCGCGGCAAGAGGCGGGATCCGGCTGCGAACGCCTGTTCGTACCGGACAGGGCAGCGGAACCACACTCGGCGGGCGGGGTCAAGCGCCGCGCCGCCTGTGAGTCAGCCGCCGAATTCGAGGGTGACCGCCAGAACCATGACGATGGCCGCGAGGAAGGGGAGTTCGTTGGTCGCCCTCCAGAACCGGTTGGACCGTGTGTTGGTCCCGGCGGCGAACCGCTTCAGCGACGCCCCCAGGAAATGATGCCAGCCGATCAGGAAGACCACCCCCGCCATCTTGGCGAGCATCCAGGGCGTCAGCAGGAAGTCCCATCCCCCGAGCCGGGCCGTCGCGTCGAACCAGATCAGGGCGAGACCCAGGATGAAGGAGGCCACCATGGCCGGCCCCATGATGATCCGGTAGAGTTTGCGCTCCATGACCTGGAAGGTCTGGTCCATCTCCGACCCGCGCGCCGCATCGGCGTGGTAGGCGAACAGACGCGGCAGATACAGGATGCCGGCCATCCAGGCGATAACCGCCAGGATGTGAAGACCCCGAAGCAGGTCATAGGTGTTCATCGGCGCGCTCCGGCTGTCTTCTCCAGGCAAGGACAGCGGCCATGGACCGCGGCGCAGGACCAGTTTCCATCAGGCGCCACGCCCCCTTCTCGCTGCAGGGCGGTTCCGACGGCGCCGGCCAGGGCGGAAATAAAGCCCGGGTCCGTACCGGGCGCCGGCGCTCTCAGCCAGACGGGACAACCGGCTTCATGGGCCAACTCGGCATACTCATGGTCAAGTTCCACCAGGGTCTCGACATGCTCGGAGACGAAGGCGATCGGCGAGACAAGGACGCCGACCCCTTCCGCCCCCGCCAGGCGGATCTCGTCGTCCGTCGAGGGCCCGATCCATTTCAGGGGGCCAACCCGGCTCTGGTAACTGATCTTCCAGTCCATGAACTCTGGCAGGTGCGCAGCGACGGCGGCGGCCGTGGCCTCCACCTGCGCCTGGTAGGGGTCTCCTCCAGCGACCACCCGCTCGGGAAGGCCGTGGGCGGAGAAGAGGAGACGAAGTCCCGCCGGCCGGCCGGCCGCTTCCCAGACGCCCCGGATAGCTCGCGCGTGCGCCTCAGCCAAGCCGTCAGAGACCGGATAGCAGCAGACGGTGCGGCTCCGGCCAGGCCCTTGATAGGCCTTGTCCCAGTCCTTGAGGGAGGACTCTGTCGTCGTGGTGGAGAACTGGGGGTAGAGGGGCAGGAGCACCACCTCGTCAGGAGCGAACGCGACGACCTCCCGCGCCGTCTGGGCGGCAAAGGGCTTCCAGTAACGCATGGACACGAAGACCCTGACCTCATCGCCAGGGCGTCGCCTGACCAGCTCCGCCTGCAGGGCCTCGGCCTGCTTCCGGGTCTCAGGCAGAAGCGGGGATCCGCCCCCCATGAGGGCGTAGTTGGCCCGGGCGCCCTTGGCGCGGGTCGCCGAGATGAAGGCGGCGAGGGGGTAGCGCACCGGGGCGGGCGCACCGATGATGGCCTTGTCCCGGAAGAGGTTGAATAGGAAGGGACGCACCGCGTCCGGCCCGTCCGGTCCACCCAGGTTGAAGAGGACGACGGCCAGACGGGTCATTTGCCTGTGATCCTGCGTACGGCCCGCTCGATGTGGGCCACGGGGGTGTCGGGCAGGACACCGTGCCCGAGATTGAAGATGTAGGGACCCGGACTCCAGGCCTCAATGAGGGTGTCGATGCGACGATCCATATCGGGTCCGCCAACCCGAAGAAGGAGGTTGTCGAGGGCGCCCTCGATCGCCTTGCCGCCAGCCTGGATCCGCCGTCCCTGGGCGAGGCTGGCCTGGGTGTCGAGGCCAACCGCCTGCACAGGGACCTGGTCGGCGTAACCATCTACGAGGGCGCCCGCCCCCCTTGGGAATCCGATGAAGGGCGCTTCGACCCCGGCCGCCCGGACCCTCCGGATGATCTCCTTGTGAGGGCCCACGACAACGCGCTGGAAGACGTCTTCAGCCAGGCCCTCGGCCCAGCTCTCGAAGAGCTTCAGGACCTGGGCGCCGCTGCGGGCCTGCATGACCAGGTAGCGCGCCGTCGCCTCGACCAGGATTTCCAGGATCTGGTCCAGGCGTTCGGCCTGCTCATAGGCGAAGGCGCGGGCGGCGGAACGGTCAGAACCTCGCCCCTCGATCATGTAGGTCGCCACAGTCCAGGGGGCGCCGGCAAACCCGATCAGGGCGCGTTCCGGCTCCAGCTGGGCCCGGACCCGCGACAGGGTCTCTCCGATGGACGCCAGGCGGGCGGTGGAAGCCTCGACCTCGCCGGCCAGGGCTTCAACCTCGGGCAGGGCGCCAAGGCGCGGGCCCTCTCCCGCCTCGAACCAGACCTCCTGGCCCAGGGCCTGGGGGATGAGGAGGATGTCTGCAAAGACGATGGCCGCGTCGAAGGGAAACCTTCGCATCGGCTGGAGAGTCGCTTCGGCCGCCATCTCCGGATCGTAGCAGAAAGCCAGGAAGTCCTTGGCGCGGGTGCGGAGCTCCCGGTACTCCGGCAGGGAGCGGCCGGCCTGGCGCATGAACCAGACGGGGGGCCGTTCGAAGGTCTCACCGGCCAGGGTGCGCAGGAGTTTGGGGGTCGCCGCCTCTGTCATGGCCCCCTTAAACCCCGGCGGGCCTTCTGGCTCAAGCGCCGGTGTCCGCACAGATCGCCTCACTTCACCTTCCAAGCTTTCTCTTTCAGGTAGCGAAGGAAGAAGGCCGGCCTCAAACCGGGGAGAAGAGCCTGACGAAGCCCGTCTTCATGACGTTTCCCACCGGGCGGTCAACCGTCGCCAGGTTTGCTGGCGCCGGCATGTTCAAGACCAATAAGGCATTGAATAAACTAATGTAATTCAAGTGCTTCTTGTGGAGAACCCTACCCGAAGACCCTGCTGAATTAGGAATTCGTTAACCCTGTGGACGGGCTGTCCACAAGGGGATCGGATCGTGGACGGAAGGGGGCTTTCGTGCCCGGGTTTGGAGCCGGGTTCACGAGCCGCCGCCACGTATCCGGTTTTCTCCCCAACTCTGGGGACTTGGGCTAAGAAGGCGTTGACTGTTTCATCCCCAGAAATCCACCAGAGCCTCCCCGCCTGAGCCCTGAATCCGACCCGAGCGTCGAACCCCGAATGACCCCTTCCTCTCGCTACGCCACCTTCTTCCATATCCATCTGGTGTCGGACTCCACCGGGGAGACGCTCAACGCCATGGCCCGGGCGGTCTGTGCGCGGTTCGAGAATGTCCTGCCGATCGAGCACTACTATGCCCTCGTCCGGTCGCCCCGGCAGCTGGAGCGCGCCCTGGCTGACATAGAGGACGCCCCGGGGATGGTCATGCACACCATCGTCGATGACACGCTGCGCGCGGCCCTCGAGGAGGGGTGCAGGCGCCTGGACATGCCCTGCATCGCCGCCCTTGATCCCTTGGTGTCGGCCCTATCCCGGTATCTGGGCGCGGCGCTGACCCGGAGGGTGGGGGCCCAGCACGCCCTCGACACAGACTACTTCAACCGTATGGACGCCCTGAACTACGCCATCGGCCACGACGACGGCCAGGGCGGGCAGGAGCTGGACCAGGCCGACGTGGTCCTGGTCGGCGTCTCGCGTACGTCCAAGACACCCACCTGCATCTACCTCGCACACCGTGGGATTCGCGCCGCCAACTTCCCCTTGGTGCCCGGTCGTCCGGTCCCCGAAGCGCTGACCCGGCTGTCCTCCGCCCTGGTGGTGGGGCTGACCATTTCCCCGGATCGCCTGATCCAGATCCGGCGCAATCGCCTTCTTTCTCTCAAGGAGTCGCGGGATACCGCCTACACGGACATGGAGGCCGTCCGCGAGGAAGTGGTCCAGGCCCGCCGCCTCTATGAACGCCAGGGTTGGCCGGTGATCGATGTGACCCGTCGCTCCGTCGAGGAGACCGCTGCGGCGATCCTCAACCTGCTCCAGTCGACCCCGCCGGCCATGGAGGTCAGCCCGTGAAGGCTCCACCCGTCACGCTCGCCTCCAAGAGCGCCGCCCGGTCCGCGATCCTGAGGGGTGCGGGCGTTTCCTTCGCGACCGAGGACTCCGGCGTCGACGAGGATGTCATCAAGACGCAGCTCCTCGACCGGGGAGCCGGGCCAGCCGATGTGGCCGCCGCCCTGGCCCGGGAGAAGGCCCTGGCGGTCTCCAGGACCAGGCCCGGCCTGGTGATCGGCGCCGACCAGACCCTGGATTTCGAGGGGCGGCTGCATGACAAGCCCGTCGACCTGGACCAGGCCGCGGCCCGTCTGAGGGCCATGCGCGGCCGCACCCACGCCCTTCACGCCGCCGTGGCTGTCGCCCGGGAAGGCGAGGTGTTGTGGGAGACCCTGTCGACTGCGGAACTGGCCATGCGCGTCTTCAGCGACACCTTCCTGGCGCACTATCTTGAGGCGGATGCGGACGCCCTCCTGAGCTCGGTGGGCGCCTACCGCCTGGAGGGACCTGGGGTCCAGCTCTTCAGCGAGATCCGCGGAGACTATTTCACAATCCTGGGCCTTCCGCTCACCGGGCTCCTGGAGTTGCTGCGGCGGGAAGGCGTCCTGATCCCATGAAGCTGACCGCCGCCACTCGCCTGGCCGGGGTGGTCGGCCAGCCCATCCGCCACTCCCTCAGTCCGGTCCTGCACAACGCCTGGTTGGAGGCGGCGGGGCTGGATGGAGCCTATGTCGCCTTCAGTGTCGCCCCGGAGCGTTTCTCCGCCTTCGTCGAGGGTTTCCGCGGCGGCTCCCTGGCCGGGCTCAATGTCACCCTTCCCTTCAAGACCGACGCCCTCGCCGCGGCGGACCGCGTCTCGCCCCGGGCCCGGGCGGCGGGCGCCGCAAACGTTCTCGTCTTCGAGGCCGACGGGTCGGTCAGCGCCGACAATACGGATGGCGAGGGGCTCCTCTACGCCTTTGCCCGGCAGGCGCCCGGGTTCCGCCCGGAAAGCGGACCGCTTGTGCTTTACGGCGCGGGCGGCGCAGCCCGAGGCGCCGCCGCCGCCTTCCTCGAGGCGGGCTGCCCGGAAGTGCGTCTCCTGAACCGGACCCGCTCGCGCGCCGAGGCGGTCGCCGCCGTCCTGGGCCGCAGGGTTCGGGTCCTTGACCCCCATGACGCCGACGCCCTGCACGGCGCCGCGGCGCTCATCAACGCCAGCTCCGCCGGGCTTGGGCCCGACGCCCCGCCGCCCCCGGACCTCTCGGCCGCCCCCGACGGCGCCGTGGCCATGGACATGACCTACAAGCCGCTCCGCACCCCCTTCCTCGAGGCCGCCGCCGCCCGGGGTCTGTCCACGGTGGACGGCCTCGACATGCTCATCGGCCAGGCCCGGCCCGCCTTCGAGGCCTTCTTCGGCTGTCCGCCCCCCGCCGAACCCGACGTCCGGGGCATCGTCCTGCGCATCCTCGGAGAGGCGACATGATCCACATCGGCCTGACCGGCTCCATCGGCATGGGCAAGTCCACCACCGCCCAGATGTTCCGCGAGGCGGGCGTTCCCGTGTACGACGCCGACGCGGCCGTGGCGGACCTCTATGTCCAGGGGGGAGCGGCGGTCGAACCTCTTGAGGCGGCCTTTCCCGGGGTCACCCGGGATGGCGCGGTGGACCGCGAGGCCCTCCGGCTCCGGGTCCTGGGGGACGACGCGGCCATGACCCGCCTGAACGCCGTCGTACACCCCCTCCTCGGCCGCGATCGCCTCGCCTTCCATGCCCAGGCCGAGGCGTCCGGCGCGGACGTCCTGGTCTTTGACATTCCCCTCCTCTTCGAGACCGGCGGGGAGCGGAACATGGACGCCGTGGTTGTGGTCACCGCGCCCGCAGCGGTCCAGAGGGCGCGGGTCCTCGCCCGGGAGGGCATGACGCCCGAGCGGCTGGACGCCATCCTCGCCCGCCAGACGCCTGATGCGCAGAAGCGCGAAAGGGCCGACTTCGTCATCGACACCGGTCAGGGCCTGGAGGCTGCGCGGGCGGAGGTCGCCCGGGTGCTGGCGGCGGTGCGCGATCCGGCCTTCCGCTCCCGCCGGGCCTCGCCTGCCGATTGAAGGCGGGACCGAAACAGGGCATTGCGGACCCATGCCCCGCGAGATTGTCCTCGACACCGAGACCACAGGATTCGAGCCGCACCTCGGCCATCGCCTGGTCGAGATCGCCGCCCTGGAGATCGAGGACTTCCTGCCCACCGGGCGGAGCTTTCACGCCTACATCGATCCTGAGAGGGACATGCCCGTCGACGCTGAGCGGGTCCACGGGCTGTCCGCCGCCTTCCTGAAAGGCAAGCCGCGGTTCGCGGACCCGGAGGTGGCGCACGCCTTCCTGGAGTTTGTCGGCGAGGCCCCCCTGGTGGCGCACAACGCCGCCTTCGACCGGGCCTTCGTGAACTGGGAGCTGGGCCTGGCCGGGCTTCCCGACCTCCCCGAACCGCGCTGGGTGGACACCCTCGCCCTGGCGCGCCGGCGTTTCCCGGGGATGCAGAACTCCCTCGACGCCCTCTGCAAGCGGTTCCGCATCTCCCTCTCAGAGCGGGAGAAGCACGGCGCCCTCATCGACGCCCGCCTGCTCGCGGCGGTCTACCTTGAGTTGAGCGGCGGGCGGGAGCGCGGACTGGAGCTCACGGTGGCCCAGACCCCCGGCCAGGTCGCCGCGGGGTCGCCGACCGACTACGGGGCCCGGCCACGGCCCCTGGCCTTGCGCTCCACGGAAACCGAGCGCGCCGCCCATGCCGAGTTCGTCCTGGGAACCGTGAAGTCGGAGCTCTGGAAGGCCTGGCTGTAAGGGAGGCTGGCCTCAGGCCGTACCGACCACCACGCCCATGGTCTCAGCCTCGGCCTTGCGGGCCATGTAGACGGCGCCGAAATCGATCGGGTCCAGCATCAGGGGCGGGAAGCTCCCGTCCGCGGTCACATCCGCGATGATCCGCCGGGCGAAGGGGAAGAGGAACCTGGGGCATTCGACCAGCAGGACCGGCTCGAGGTTCTCGGCGGACACCCCGTCGACGGCGAAGAGGCCGCCATAGACCAGCTCCACCACAAAGACCGGGCCGTCTTCACGGGAGGCGCGGGCCGAGAGCTTGAGGTCCACCTCGAACAGGCCGTCTTCGCGACCCCGGGCGTTCATCTCGACGCCCATGTCGATCTGCGGCTGGCTTCCTCCCGCGCGAAGGATGTCTGGCGCCCTGGGGTTCTCGAAGGACAGGTCCCGGACGAACTGGGCCAGGATCCGGATCCCGGGCTCAGTGGAGCCGCCAGGGGCGGTGGCGGGAAGGGACTCTGCGTCGGACATTCGGGGGCTCCGTCTGGGCCTAGGACCGCCCGGAGCGGCCTTCGAACCGGCGGGGCTGGCTATCATGAGGCCGTTCCCTGCGCAATCTCGGGTCCCAGCCCCTGACGCGCGGGGATTATGCCTCTATATTGTCTCTGAAACCCATGACCAAAGCGACCTGAACCCAGCCGTGCTCCAGCTCATCCTCCTCGCCCTTGTCGCCGCTGTCGCCCTTTTGCAGCTCTACGCCGTGCTCGGCCGCCGGATGGGCCGCCAGCCTGAAGAGGGCGCGGCCCGGCCGGAGCCCGCGGGCGCCGTGCGACGCCCCGCCGTGCCCCTGACGACCGAACCGGCCCCTCTGGAGGAAACCCCCTCGGGGCTTTCGGCGGTCCGGGCGCGTGACCCCAGCTTTGATCCCCAGGTTTTCCTGGCCAGCACCCGCAACAGCTACCGGACGATCGTCACGGCCTACGCCGCCGGCGACCGGGATGCTCTGGCGCCCCTGCTGACCGAGGATGTCCGCAAGGCCTTCGAGGCCGGGATCTCGGAACGGGAGGCCGCAGGCCGTGAGGAAGGCGTGGACATGCCTCACCCGCCCCGCTCCGATGTCGAGACCGTCGACATCGACGGCGACACGGTCCGCATCGGGGTCCGTTTCCTCGGCGAGCTGGTCCAGACCCAGAAGGCGTCCGGGGATGCCGAGCCCCGGGTCCTGCACCGGCGGACAGCCGAGCTCTGGACCTTCGAGCGCAACCTTGCGGACCGGGAGGGCGCCTGGCGCCTGGCCGGCGTCGACGTCGCCGAGGCCTGATACGTGCGGGTTCCCGGCCTGATCGCCCTGGCCGGGCTGCTGCTGGTCGCCGCCTGCGCCTCCCCGGGAGCCCAGCGCCCGGCGCCGACCCTTCCGGGCCCGGCGGCGCGCCCGCTCCCTGTCCCCGGCCCTACCCTTCCAGGGCCTCCCCTCCCGACGCCGCCCGCGCCATCAAGGCCGGAGGCGGACGCTATCGAACTGGGCGAGCTGCCTGGCTGGGCGGAGGAAGATCATGTCGCCGCTTTCGAGGGCTGGAGGGCGAACTGCACGGTCCGACGGCTGCCCGCCTTCGCCGCCGCCTGCCGGGCCGCCCTGGCGGTGGACCTCCTCGACGCCGACGGGGCGAGGACCTTCTTCGAGACGCGCTTCCTCGCCCAGCCTCTTCCAGGCGAGGGCGTCCTGACCGGCTATTTCGCCCCGGTGTATGAGGCCCGCCGGGTCCCGGACGAGACCTTTTCCGCCCCCCTGCGGCCCCGCCCCGCGGACCTGCCCCCCGAAGGCGGAGACTATCCCGACCGGGCGGCCATTGAGGCCCGACCCCCCTCCGACGCCCTGGCTTGGCTGCAGCCGGAGGACAAGTTCTTCCTCCAGATCCAGGGGTCCGGGACCCTGGTCTTCCCCGAGGGCCCGCCCGAGCGCGCCGTCTTCGCCGGGACCAACAGCCAGCCCTTCTCCGGCGTGGCCAACGCCATGCGCGAGCGCGGCCTTCTGGAGGCTGGCCAGACCTCGGCGGAGGGTATCCGCGCATGGCTCGCCGCCCACCGGGGCCCCGAGGCGGCCGAGATCATGGCCCTCAATCCCCGCTATGTCTTTTTCCGGCTTGTCGCCGAGGACGGCCTGCCGCCGCGGGGGGCGGCGGGCGTTCCCCTGCCCCCCGGCCGCGCCATCGCCGTCGACCTGTCCCTGCATGCGCCCGGGGACGTCTACTGGATCGACGCCCGCAGCCCGATCCTGGCCGGCGCCTTCCCCACCTACCGGCGGCTTGTCACCGCCCTGGACACCGGCGGCGCCATCCGCGGTCCCATCCGCGCGGACCTGTACCTCGGCCAGGGCGCGGAAGCGGGCCTGGAGGCCGGTCGGATCCGGCATGTCCTGCGGCTCTACAGGCTCGTCCCCCGCCCATGAGGCGCCCGCTCCGTCCCGAGGAGTCCCGGCTCTGGTCGCAGGTGACCTCCACGGTGCACCCCCTGCCCGGGCGGGCCAGCGCCTCGCCGCCGCCGCCCGCCGGCCCCGGGGAAGCCCTGCCGGCGCCGGACCCCGACGCCCCTCCCCTCCGGGTGGCGGTCTCGTCAGTGACCCGGAAGCCTTTACCGGAGGCTGGCCCCAAGGCGCTCGAGCCCGCGCGCCGCCGGCGCATCTCACGGGAGCGCGACCCCATCGGCGCCCACATCGATCTTCACGGCCTGGGCCAGGACGCCGCCCGGGCGACCCTGGAGCGGTTTGTCCTGGAGTGCTGGCGCGATGGCCTGCGCGCGGTGCTCGTCATCACGGGCAAGGGCGTCCGGGGCGACGGCGTCCTCCGCCGCCTGACGCCGGAATGGCTCGCCGCCCCGCACCTCCAGGCGGTCGTGGCGGGGATCTCCGAGGCGCATCGACGGCATGGGGGCGAAGGCGCCCTCTACATCGCCCTCAAGCGGCGCCCGTCCGACGCCAGCGGCCCGCCCAGGCCGTGACGCCCACGTGCCCGGCGACGTTGCCGAGGGTGCGTGAGAAGTCCGGGAAGGTCTCGACCGCCAGGAGGAGGGGCAGAAGCTCCATGGGCAGGCCCATGCTCATGAAGATGGGTACAAGGGTGGTGAAGAAGGAGACCGAGCTGGCCACCCCTACCGCCGCCAGGCTGACCAGGGCCGCAACCAGGCCGCCAGCGATCACCTGTCCGGCACCGAGCTGCACCCCGTAGAGGTGGGCGACGTAGAGCGCCACCGCCAGGTTCCCGGCGGGGCTCGTGATCCGGAACAGGGCCACGCCCATGGGCAGGACCAGTCCCCGGACGCTCTCGGGAACCCCAAGCCGGGCGCAGGCGGCCAGCATGACTGGCAGGCAGGCCAGGGAGGACTGGGTCGAGATGGCCATGGCGCCGACCGGGGTCATGGCCGCCGCCAGTTCACCAGGCGGGGTGCGACCCCCGAAGAGGGCTGCGCCCAGGCCCAGAGCGCCCGCCATCAGGCACATCAGGGTGATGACGACCACATAGTGGCCAAGAAGGCCCACGGCGCCGACGCCGGTCCGGGCGCCGACCGTCAGGGCCAGGAGGAAGACCCCAAGCGGTGCCAGGGCAAGGACCCAACGGACGATCACCATCATGGCCGCCTGTACGCCGTCGAAGACCGTGACGAGCATGTCCCGACGCGCCGCGTCGAGCCGGGAGACGGCCAGTCCGAAGATCAGGGCGAAGACCACCAGGGAGGCCATGGCCCCGTCGGCGGCGGCCTTGAAGGGATTGGCCGGGATGAAGGCGCTGAGCCACTCCGAGAGGGGTGGAGTCTGCGGGATCTCCGCTCCCCCCCCTGTCGCCGTCGCCCGAAGGGCCGCCGCCGCCTCGCCCGGCGCCGGCCAGGCGGCCAGCAGGGCCGGGGTGAGCAGGGCCGTGAGGCTGGCGGCCAACAGGAGGCCGCCGCCGAAGGTCAGGAGGGCGCGCGCCGCCAGGCCGCCGCGGCCGACCGACTCGGCCGCCCGCGCCATGCCGGTGACCAGGAGGGCGAAGACCAGCGGAATGATGGTCATGCGGAGGGCGTCGAGCCAGACCCCGCCAATGGCCTCGGCCGCGCCGACAAGCTCCGCCTCGCCGGGCGCTTCGACGGCGTGCAGAACGGCGCCCGCGCCGAGGCCGGCGCCCAGGCCCAGCAGGATGAGGCTGGCGGGAGACGGCGCCTTCACGACGCGGCCGGGGTCCTGGCCGCCTTCTCCTCCAGTCCCGAGGCGCCTTCGCGGGCCTCCAGCCGGGCGGCGACCTCGTCCGCTGAGACCCCCGCCGCCGCCAGCAGCACCAGGAGGTGGTAGAGAACATCCGCGGCCTCTGCCGCCAGGCCGTCCCGGTCCCCGGAAACTGCGGCGACGATGGCCTCCACCGCTTCCTCGCCCAGCTTGCGCGCGGCGCGCGGCGGACCGTCCTGGAGCAGGCGGGCGGTCCAGGAGGTCTCCGGGTCGGCGTCCCGCCGGGCCTCGATGACCGCCTCCAGGCGCCCGAGCACCTCGCCGAGCCGGCTCATCCCGCGGGCTCCGTCTGGCGGACCGGCAGGCCGGCCGCCGCCATGGCGGCCTTGACCTCGCGGATGGAGACATCACCGAAGTGGAAGATCGAGGCGGCCAGCACGGCGTCCGCTCCGCCTTCGGTGACGGCTTCGACCATGTGCCGGGCCTCTCCTGCGCCCCCAGAGGCGATGACAGGAACCTTGACCGCGTTCGTCACCGCCCGCAACAGGCCGAGGTCGTAGCCGCTGCGGACCCCGTCCCGGTCCATGGAGGTCAGGAGGATCTCGCCGGCCCCGCGCCGCACCACCTCCTCGGCCCAGGCCGGGGCGTCCAGGCCCGTGTCCCGGCGTCCGCCATAGGTGAACACCCGCCATCCGCCCTCCGGCGTCGCCCGGGCGTCGACCGCCGCCACCACCGCCTGGGAGCCGAAGGCGTCGGCGCATCGGGAGATCAGGTCCGGATCCTCCACCGCCGCCGTGTTGACGCTGATCTTGTCGGCCCCGGCCAGGAGCAGGGCCCGGGCGTCCTCAACCGTTCGGATTCCGCCCCCCACCGAAAGGGGCATGAAGCAGACATCCGCGGTGCGCGCGACCACGTCGAGGAGGGCGCCCCGGCCTTCATGGCTGGCGGTGATGTCGAGGAACATGAGTTCGTCCGCCCCGGCCGCGTCGTAGGCCCGGGCCTGCTCAACCGGATCGCCGGCGTCCCGCAGGGCGACGAAGTTCACGCCCTTGACCACGCGCCCGTCCTTCACGTCGAGGCAGGGGATGACGCGGACCTTCAGCATGGTCAGGCCGAGGCCGCCAGGGCGACGGCCGGGTCGATGGCCCCATTGTACAGGGCCCGGCCCAGGACCGCGCCCGCCACGGGCGCGCCGCGCCGCGCCTTCAGCCGGATGATGTCCTCCACGGAGGCCAGGCCGCCGGCGGCGATGACCGGGATGGCCACGGCGTCGGCAATCGCCCCGAAGGCCTCGACGTTGAACCCCATCACCGTCCCGTCCCGGTCAATGTCGGTGATGATGAGCGCGCCCACCCCCACGTCCTCGAAGCGGCGGGCGACGGTGACGGCGTCCAGGTCCGTGCTCTCGGTCCAGCCCTGGGTGGCGACCTTGCCTGCGCGCACGTCCACGCTGACGGCGATCTGTTCCGGCCAGAGCCGGGCGGCCTCGATCACCATTTCGGGGTGGGTCACCGCGACGGTGCCGAGGATGACCCGGGAGACCCCGGCCTCGATCCACCGCTCCACGTCCTGCAGGCTGCGAATGCCCCCGCCCAGCTGGACGGGGGTGGAGACCGCCTCGAGGATCGCCTCAACGGCCTCGCCATTGACGGCCCTGCCCTCGACGGCGCCGTTCAGGTCGACCACGTGGATCCAGTGGAACCCGGCGTCGGCCCAGGCCCGGGCCTGGGCGGCCGGGGAGGTGTTGAAGACTGTTGCCGTGTTGAGGTCGCCATGCAGGACGCGGACGCATTCCCCGTTCTTGAGGTCGATGGCCGGATAGAGGATCAAGGGCGCCACTCCAGGAAACGTGACAGCAGGGCCAGTCCGGCGGACTGGGATTTTTCGGGATGGAACTGCACTCCCGCCATGTTCTCACGCACGACTGCGGCGGGGAACCGTCCCCCATGGTCGGCCTCCGCGGCCACATCAGCGGCGTCATCGGGCCAGAAGGCGAAGGAGTGGGTGAAGTACATGGGCGCCGCGCCGATGGCGGCGATCAGGTCAGGCCCGCGCGGGTTGACCAGGTCGTTCCAGCCCATGTGCGGGACCTTGGCTGCGGGATCCGCCGGGCGCAGCCGGCGCACCTCCCCGGGAATCCATCCCAGCCCGGGCGTTTCGCCGAACTCCAGGCCCCGCGAGGCCATAAGCTGCATGCCGACGCAGATGCCCAGGAAGGGGCGGCCCCGCCCGCGCACAGCTTCGTCCAGGGCCTCGCGCAGTCCGGGCCGCGCACCGAGGGCGGACATGCAGGCGGCGAAGGCGCCGACACCGGGGAGGACGATGCGGTCTGCGGCGAGGACTTCCTCCGGAACATGTGTCACCCGGACCTCGACCCGGCCGCCGGCGGCCCGGACGAGCGCCTTCTCGGCCGAGCGGAGATTGCCCGACCCATAGTCGATCAGGGCGAGGCGGCTCATGCGGTCAGAGCGAGCCCTTGGTGGAGGGCGCCTGTCCGCCGGCCCGCGGATCGATCTCCACCGCCTCGCGGAGGGCCCGTCCCAGGGCCTTGAAGCCGCTCTCGGCGATGTGGTGCGAATTGGCGCCGTAGAAGGTCTCGAGATGCACGCACGCGCCTGCATTGCTGGCGAAGGCGTGGTGGAACTCCTTGAAGAGCTCGGTGTCCATGTCGCCGACCTTCTGTGTCGGGAAGGCTGTCCGCCAGACCAGGTAGGGCCGATTGGACAGGTCGATGGCGCAGCGGGTCAGGGTCTCGTCCATGGGAATGACCGCCAGCCCGAACCGCCGGATGCCGCGGAAGTCTCCGAGGGCCTGGCGGACGGCCTGGCCGAGGACAATCCCGACATCCTCCACCGTGTGGTGAAAGTCGATGTGAAGGTCACCCTTCGCCTCGACCTCGAGGTCGAGCGAGCCGTGGCGGCCCAGGGAGTCCAGCATGTGGTCCAGGAAACCGATCCCGGTGGCGATGCGGGTCTGGCCCGCACCGTCCAGGTCGACCTTCACGGAAATCTTTGTCTCGCGGGTCTCGCGAACCACCTCGCCCCTGCGCGCCATGGCCTAGAGTCCTTCCTGGTCCGCCAGGGCGCGCAGGGACACCTGCGGCCGCGGCCCATAGTGAGAGATCACCTCGGACGCCGCCAGCGCCCCCAGGCGCCCGCAGGCCTCCAGCGGACGGCCCCTGGCGAGACCGTACATCACACCGGCTGCGTATTGGTCGCCGGCGCCCGTCGTGTCCACGACTTTTTCCACAGGCCGGGCGGGAATCGAGACCGTTCCGCCATCGGCCAGGAGGAGGGAGCCCTTCTCGCTGCGGGTGACGGCGGCGAGGCGCGTGCGCTGGCGCAGGCCGTCCAGCGCCACCGCCAGGTCGTCGGTCTCGAAAAGCGCCAGGGCCTCGGCCTCGTTGGCGAAGAGGAGATCGACCTGCGAGGAGATGAAGCCGAGGAGGGCCGCCCGGTGCCGCTCGACGACGAAGCCGTCGGACAGGGTCAGGGCGATCATCCGTCCGGAGGCCCTGGCCAGACCGGCGGCCTTGGCGAAGGCGCGCCGGGCGGCCTCTGCGTCGAACAGGTAGCCTTCCAGGTACACGATGCTCGCCTGCTCGATGACCGCCGGGTCGATGTCCTCGTCGGTGAACTCCACCGAGGCGCCGAGGAAGGTGCACATGGTGCGCTGGCCGTCCGGGGTGACATTGACGAGGCAGCGGGCGGTCGCCGGCCCGCCGAGGAGAGGCCGGCTCGGGAAATGGGCGCCGATGGCCCGCAGGTCGTGGGCGAAGACCTCGCCCAGCTGGTCATCCGCCACCTTTCCGAGAAAGGCCGTGCGGGCGCCCAGGCTCGAAAGGCCCGCCACCGTGTTGGCCGCCGATCCGCCGGAGGTCTCCACCCCCGGCGCCATCCGCGCGTAGAGCTCCCGGCCCCGGGCCTCGTCCACGAGGGTCATGGCCCCCCGGGAGAGGCCTTCTCCGGCGATGAATCCCTCATCCGCCGGGGCGATGACGTCGACGATGGCGTTGCCGATGGCGGCGACGTCGAAGAGTTCGGTCATGGGGCCTCCCTGGGCCTGGCCAAGCGCGGTCCTGCTACAGGCAAAGCCGGTCTGGAGCAATGCGCACGCCCATGGCATCAGGACGCATGACCCGTCTCCTCGCCCGGCTCGCCGTCCTCATCCTGGCCCTGACTTCCAGCGCCGCCGCCGCTGGGGACTGGCGGCCCCTGGCCGATGACCGCCTGCTGGTGATCGATACAAGCCGGGGCCGGATGGTGGTTCTCCTGCAGCCGGAGTTCGCGCCGCGGGCCGTCGAGCGGATCCTCCGGCTCTCCCGCGAGGGCGTATACGACGGGCTCCTCTTTCACCGGGTGATTCCGGGCTTCGTGGTCCAGACCGGAAACCCAAACAACCGCGACGGCGGCGTCTCGTCCCTTCCGGACCTCGATCCGGAGTTCACCTTCCGCGTCCCGGCGGACAGCTTTGTTCCGATCCGCAGGTCCGCCGAGGGCGCCGAGGGCTTCCTGGGCGCGAACCCTGTCATGGTGGATAACCGGGCGCGCGGCTGGGGGGCCTACTGCACAGGCGTGGCCGGCATGGGACGGCAGGAGGGGATCCGGACGGCCAATTCCGAGATCTTCTTCATGCTGGCGCCCGCCCGGCGACTGGATCACGACTACACCGTCTGGGGCCGGCTGGCCGCGGGGGCCGAGGTGCTGGCGGCCATCGCCCAGGGTGAACCCCCGGTCCGCCCGGACCGGATGGTCCGTGTGCGCCCAGCGTCCGACCTTCCCGAAGCCGAGCGTCCGCGTCTGGAGATGATGGACCCGGCGGGTCCGGCCTTCACCCGCCGGATCGCCGAGGCGCGCCGGGCCCGGGGCGCCGACCTCGGCCTCTGTGACCTCGAGGTTCCCATCCGCCCACGCCCCTGAGATCCACCCACCTAGCGGAGCTTCTCCGGCGAAGCGCACAGGTCCGCCACCGGGCACGCGCCGCACCTGGGTCGCCGGGCAAGGCAGACATACCGGCCATGCAGGATGAGCCAGTGGTGCGCCCGGGTCCGCCAAGGGTCCGGAATGGCGGCCATCAGCTCGTGCTCGACCTGGTCGGGCGTCTTGCCCCGGGCCAGCCCCAGGCGGTGGGCGACCCGGAAGACATGGGTGTCGACCGCGATGGCGGGCTCGACGCCCAGCTCGTTGAGCACCACGCTTGCGGTCTTCCGGCCCACGCCGGGAAGACCCTGCAAGGCCTCCCGCTCGAGGGGAACCTCGCCCCCGTGCTGCTCGACCAGGATGCGCGCCGCCGCCACCAGGTTCTTCGCCTTGGTCCGGAACAGGCCGATGGAGGCGATGTAGGGGATGATCCCCTCCTCTCCGAGGGCCAGCATCTTTGCGGGCGTATCGGCGACGGCGAACAGACGGGCCGTGGCCTTGTTCACCGAGACGTCCGTCGCCTGGGCGGAGAGGGCCACCGCCGCGAGCAGGGTGTAGGGCGAGGTATAGCTGAGCTCCGTGCGGGGGTCGGACTCGGCCGCCTCGAACCGTTCAAGGAGGGCCTCGATCCTGGCGCGCTCCGCCGGGGATTTCCGGGGCGCGGCGCGTCGCTTTGCGGGAGGTTTGGACATGCCCGATCATCTCCGTCCCCTGCGGCCAGGACAAGGTCTTGCATAATGCTTAGACCTAAGCTATCTAGTTTAGACCTAAGCAAGAGGTTCCGCCATGCCGACCCGCCGCCACATCCTCGAGGTGCTTTCCGCCACATCGATCCTGGCCACCACCGGATGCGTGGCCGCCGCTCCGGGGCCTGACCCCTACGCCGCCTGGAGGGACCCCGGCCAGGGAGAGACGGATCCAAGGCGCTTCGTTCTCGCGCACGGTCTGCTGGCGCCGAACCCGCACAATCGGCAGTCCTGGCTCATCCGGCTCGAGGGATCGGACGCGATGAGCCTTTTCATCGACCGGACCCGCCTTCTGCCGGAGACGGACCCCTTCGGTCGACAGGTTGTCCTGGGGTGCGGCGCCTTCCTTGAGCTGGTCGCCCAGTCGGCCCCCCGGATCGGTCGAACTGCAGACATCCAGGTCTGGCCGGAAGGCGCCCCGGAGGGCGCGCTGGATGATCGCCCCTTCGCCCGCGTGACGCTGAGGCCGGAAGCGGGCATCGCCCCCGGCCCTCTGTTCGAGCAGATCCCGAAACGTCGGACCGAGAAGGCGCCGTTCGTCCCGATGCCTCCGGCCGACGCTGCGGTGGCCGCCGTTCTGCAGGCGGCCCAGGCGCCCGGACTGATCCCCGGCGAGACCCGGGAGGCCGGTCTGCGGCGGAGCCTCATCGACGTCTGCCTGGAGGGCTGGCGGATCGAGACCGGGACGAAGCGTACCCACATGGAGTCCGTCAACCTGATCCGGATCGGGAAGGCGGAGGTGGCGCGCAACCCCGACGGAATCGCCCTGTCCGGGGGCATGATCGATGTCATGGCCGGCCTGGGCATTCTGACGCGAGAGGCCCTGGCCGATCCGAATTCCAACGCCAGCAAGTCCAGCAACGACATGTTCGAGAAGATGATCGAGGCGACACCGGCCTTCTTCTGGATCCGATCGGAGACGGCGGATCGGTCGGCCCAGCTCGCTGCGGGGCGCGCCTATGCCCGGGCCCAGCTCGCGGCCGCGGTCCAGGGACTGGCCATGCACCCCTGGAGCATGGCCCTCCAGGAGTTCCCGGAAATGGCCGGGCCCTACGCAAGGGTTCAATCCCTGCTCGGGGCTCGCCCTGACGCGCCGGTGCAGATGCTGGTCCGGCTCGGCGCCGTGCCGTCTCCGAGCGGACCGACGCCAAGGCGCAGGCTTGACGATCTGCTCCGCGTATGACGACACCCGGAGGATGAGCGAACGACCTCCGGACCTGAACGCGTTTTTCACGGACATCGCGATCATCGACCAGCTGGTCGACGCGTTCCTGGTGCGCAGGCTGCCAAGGGGCCTGTCCCTTGCCGGCTTTGGCGTGTTGAATCACATGGTTCGGATGGGCCAGGAAACCGCTTCCCCGGCCGCTCTGGCGCGCGCCCTCCAGGTGACGCGCGGAGCCGTGACCGGGGTGCTCCGCAAGCTTTCAGCGGAAGGTTTCATCACCCTGGAGCCGGACCCCAAGGACGGCAGGGGAAAAAAGGTGAGACTCACCCCCGACGGCTACGCCGCCCGACAGGCCGCCCTCGACGCGACGGCGCCCCTCGTGGCCCGTTTCGAAAGCGAGATGGACCTCGCGGCCATCCGCAGGATCCATCCCGAGCTCCGAAGGATCCGCGAGTACCTCGACAACAACCGGGACCTGTAGCGCATTGACCGTTGCCGCCTCCGGACTTTCCGTCTACCAGCACAGGGCGTCCTATCGGCGACGCCTCTGAGTTCCGTCGGATGACCACGCCCTCCCGGCATCCCGTCGCCTTCGAGTTCTTCCTCGCAGTTTCTGTGATCGACCAGCTGGCCAGCACGGAAATGGAGCGCGTGCTTCCGGAGGGCGTCAGCATGGCCAGCTTCGGCCTCCTCAACCATCTGGTCGCCAGGGGCGGGACGGAGTCCCCGGCCCGGCTCGCCAGGGCGCTCCAGGTCTCCAAGGGCGCGGTCACCGCCCTCCTGAAGCGCCTCGAAGCCCGCGGCCTGGTCCACCTGTCCCAGGATCCCAGGGACGGGCGGGCCAAGATCATCGCCCTGACGCCCGAGGGCCGTCGGCGGCGGGACGAGGCGGTCGCCGCTCTTGATCCCCTGCTGGAGACCTTCCTCGCCGCCCTCCCGGCGCCGGACCTCGCCGCAGCCCTGCCCCTTCTCCGGCGGGTGCGGCTGGACCTCAATCGCCGTCGCCACGGGCGCTGAAGGGCTTCCCCGGAGGCGCGTCTCAGGCTAGGTCATCTGGCGATGAACGATCTTGAACTCCTGAATGTCGAGATCCGTCCGCACCGGTCCCTTTCGGACCGGGGCTTCGTCATCCTCATCTCCGTCATCACCGCCATCCACTGCGTCACGGCGGCGGTCTTCCTGTCCATGGGGGCCACCCTGGTCCCCATCTTCCTGGGCCTGGACGTCCTGGCCGTGATTGTCGCCTTCGCGGTCAGCTTCGCCTCCGCCCGGCGGATCGAGCGCGTGGTGGTGACCGAGAGCCGGGTGCGCCTCACCGAGGAGACCCCCCGCCGGCGCGTCCTCATCTGGGAGGGCCCGACCGCCTTCACCCACCTGTCCGCCGAGACCGAGGACGACCGGATCGTGGACCTTCGCCTGTCGGTGTCTGGGCGCGACGCTCCGGTCGGGCGGGCGCTCGGGCCCAAGGCCCGCGAGGAGCTGAAGCGCCGCCTGGAGGCCGCCCTCCAGCAGGCCCGGCGACCGCGGGCCCTGGCCTGGTGAGCCCCGGCCCGGCCTTCAGCGACGAGGAAGTCGACCGTTACGCCCGTCACCTTGTCCTGCGCGAGATCGGCGGTCCGGGTCAGCAGAAGCTCAGGGCCGCCCGCGTCCTGATCGTTGGCTTGGGCGGACTCGGCGCGCCGGCCAGCCTCTATCTGGCGGCGGCGGGGGTGGGCGGTCTGGTGATCGCCGATCCCGACCGGGTGGAGACCTCCAACCTCCAGAGGCAGGTGATCTTCACCTCCGCGGACCGGGGACGGTCCAAGGTGGATGCGGGCCTGCGGCGGCTCACCGACCTCAATCCCCATGTGGAAACCCAGGCCCTGCAACTCGCCGTGGACGTCCGGAACGCCCGCGACCTGATCGATGGCTTCGATCTCGTCCTCGACGGCACGGACGATTTCGCCACCCGGCTGGCGGTGAGCGACGCCTGCACGGCGACCGGGACCCCCCTGGTCTCCGGCGCCATTGGCCGATGGACCGGCCAGGTCGGCGTCTTCGCAGGGCGGCCCTGCTATCGCTGCCTGGTCCCGGAGATTCCCCCCGAGGCAGAGACCTGCCAGGCGGTGGGCGTGATCGGAGCCCTGGCCGGCGTCATCGGCTCCATGATGGCGCTGGAGGCGATCAAGCTGATCACGGGCGCCGGCGATAGCCTCGCGGGCCGGCTCCTTATCTATGACGCCCTTTCGACCGTGACCCGGACCGTCAGGGTCGCGCCGGACCCCCACTGCCCCTCCTGCGGCGGAGGTCAGCCCGGCGGCGTGTAGCTGACCT
>Ga0315902_10002466_pt1 | contig 28737 bp, 41 predicted proteins | sample LakEriMetagenome_9_FD_203523 | JGI IMG/M metagenome (GOLD analysis project Ga0315902, IMG submission 203523) | Freshwater fungal communities from buoy surface, Lake Erie, Ohio, United States - Buoy 12 MA117 | ecosystem: Environmental > Aquatic > Freshwater > Lake > Lake biofilm | place: USA...
CGATAGGATAATTTGAGAATCTGTTTCTTGTAAAATTTCATTTAATATCTTTACACATTCTGGGTTATATGGGTACGGTATGTGTAATTTTCTAGCTATTTCAAATTTTTTATGGAATTTAGTTCTATTTCTACTATATTCTTTATTTGTTGCCAGTACACCATCAATATCTAAAAATATTGTTCTTTTTTTCATATTACGTCATAAAATATTTAGTTTTCCAAAATTGCCACCATTTTCTTTTAATAATTGGTTTACATTCGGAAAAAGGATTTTGACCAAAATTAACTTTATTGAGATACTTTGATGTCATCATGTTCAAAAATATCTCATGATATTTTTCAGGTATGTTATTAAAATCGGCGGTTATATTTATTTCCAAGTCAATAACACCGTCAGTTGTTGTTGCGGATAAATGTTCTTTTAACTTAACTACAGTAGACGTTTTTATATCAAAATAACTTGGTCCTCCTATGTTAACTTCGTCATTAAATCTTTTGTTATTAGATTCCATATTTAATTTTTTTATTCTGTTTCTGATTCCATAATTACTTCAAATAACATTGAACAAACTGAATCTTGTTCTCTCATTTTTTCAAGGGTTATTTGATACCTATTTAATTCTACTTCAATTGGAAACATTGATTGTTTAATAGAATCTGAAATTCTTTTTTGATCTTTAATCTCATAATTTAATTGTTTATTTATATTAACCAACATGAAATATTTGTAAGTCACAATTAAACAAAACATAACACTTAAAACCAAATAAATTTTAATTTTTTTCATAAACCGTGTGTTTTTTAATAATTATTTTTTTTTTCAATAAAATCATATTTTTCTTTCTTCCAAGTAATATTCGACATTTTTTTAAATCTACTTGTTAGTATTTCCACCGCACTATTAAAATTAGACGGGACCTCCGTATTGGCCTTACCATAAGATTGAATTAATAATCCTTTCTTATATTGTAAATTTATTCTTTTATTTCTATTTTTTAATGACACAAATAAATAAATAACTCCAGCCGAAAATTGTTTTGACATGCAATTTTTCATAACTTGCCCCTCAAATATAAAATCTTCTTCATTTAGTATTAATTTTGGTTTATATATTTCACCATCAATTAATATATCTTCTTCTATATGTTTTTTAAACGATTCATCAATAACATATTTCAATCTATATCCCCTATTTAAATGTGTTTTATAACCATTCCACACCTCATATATACTATTTAATTCTTCAGTATTCCTTATCTTAAATTTAAGATCAAAATTATATTTTTCTAAAAATTCTCTGATCGACAATAATCTGTTTAACGCATTAACTGCGGTCCCTTGAACAGAATCAACATCATTCCATTTATTTAATAATTTAGTAAGATATATTTTTTCATTTTCATTTTTTAAAATATGTAATTTTTTATTTGTTACATCTCCATACGTTATCTTTTTCCATGGAAATTTTTTTAAATAATCAATATAATTTTCACCAAACAAATGACAGATATATTTCAATGATTTTAATTTTACACCCATTTCACTTGACTTATTTAGTTCTCCTATCAAGTATTTTGATTTTATCCCATATTCTTCAAGTATTGCGGGTAAAAATTTATGATCATTTTTAATAAGATATTTCTTTTTGGGGTAATCATTTTTTATGTCCTCGTAAATGTTATCATGTGATTTTATCCCTTTACAATCCAAATGAAAATCCACAATAAGTTCATAAAATTTATCATTTAAATTTAAACCCAAATATTCTTTATTTTTATAATACTCATTTTTAATTTTTTTTGATATAACATCAAAAAAAATTTCATAAATTTTATTGATTGCCCTGTTATATTTAACCCCCCAATAGTTTACTTTTTTTTCACCTCTAAAATATCCGTTAATCAATAAATCGTCTAATGATTTAAAATTATTTTTATTATTTTTTAATGTATTTTTTAATAAAGGTCTGGAGATCCTACCTTCGTTATTTAATTTGTAATGAATAAAAAAATCGCCACTATTTAAGTCAATATCTAATGAGTGATCAAAAGTTAAAGTTCTTTTTGTACCATGTTTCAAATATTCGGAATAAAAAGTAGATTGATACCTTATAACTTCAGAATTTTCTGCACTAAATAACTTTAAGTTACAAGAAGAATATAAATCAGATCTATCTCTCTTTTCTTGATTATATGAAAATAATAATTCCATCTATATAAAATAAATGGAATTATTGAAAATTTGTAGTTTAAAATAAATCTAGGTTTTGGACATTATTTATCAGATCTAATAGTCGTTGTGCTTCGGTTTTTTCAGGTTCCAAAATTTTACCATTCTTTAAAATTAATGGTGTTTTAATTTTCTCTTTAGATTTTATAGGATATTTGTAATTTTTTATTTTTTCTTTGATTGTCAATAATGCTGAATTAAAATGATCAGGTGGGGTGGCGTTACAAAAATGTCTAGCTTGTACACAATTTTTATCAAATGTGCTGAACTCACAAGTAATTCTTTCTTTACCAATTCTATCATTCATTCTTAAAGAAACAATTAAAGAATTTTCATTTTCAGCGTATCCACCAACACAATGATGCATATGTGCACCTTCATCGGTATAATCACAATCCCTTTTTAATATCACTGGATGGAATATCCCATTACCATTTATAATCGGTTCTTCAATATATTCAATCATTCTTTCATCAAAAACAAATTCAACATTATAACCTCTACCGATAATTCTTTCCAATCTAGCAAATTGTAAATGTTCTTCGTGAAAAGACATTTGAGTGGTTGCATTAATTTTAGTGTCGGGAAAATATATCCTCACCTTATCTAACATTCTTATGTGGTCTCTTATTTCTCTAAAAAGATCATCAATCATTTTTAGAAGATTCTGATTAGTTTTCTTTACATCAAGTGTGGATGTTGATAAACTATCATTTAAAAATTTAAATAAATTTGATTTTTCGGTATCTGTTAAAATTACGGAATTTTGATTATTAACAAAGGGATTCCTATCAGGATAGAACATCACATTATTGTAATCTATTGTAAGTTTATCACTTGTTAATACTCCAAATAAGTTAGGGTTTATATTTCCAATGTATTTGTGAAAATCTTTTTCACCGAAAATGTATTTTAAATCATTAAAATAATTTAATGGGAATTTTGGGTTTTCATGTAAAATTTTAATCGTTTTTTTGGACTTAACACCGAATCTATCAAGTATAGAAGCAATTAACTTATTATCATTTTTCTTAAGATATTCTTTGGTCGGGTACCAATGAAAAATTAATCCTTCATAATTGTTGTTTGGTACTTTTATTTTTTTCAAGTGTACAAATAGACGGATCAATGTTTCCATAAACCATTCTTTGTTGTCTTTTATACCTTGTTCGGGACAACTAAAACCTTCTACACCTGAAAACACATTCATCAATTCTTTTATAAACCCATGATCATTTATTACTTCCAAACATTCCTTTTTTAAATTTAGAGTACCTTTTCTATCACCATAAAATTTTCTACCGACCCTATCCCCGAAATTCAAAATTTCAGAAGACAATATACTATTGTGTATTTCTTTAAAACAATTTCTTCTAATTTTATTCGCCCCCGATTTAGTTGTGTGGTATGATGTTATATTTCCTGTTTTTAAATCAATGGTCAATCCATATCTAAACCAATTTTTTTTGAAATACTTTGAATTAACAAATCTTGATTTTGTAAATATTGATGTCTTTATCGTTATTTTATTATCTTTAATATAGATTGTTCTTTCAAAGACATTGGTTCCAATTGACGAAAGGGGTCTACCATAGTGGTTTTTTATGTGTCTATCTTTTGTGGTAAAAAAAGTGTTATCTTTTTTGAAGAATGGTTGAATATGAACAATCACCCCAACACCATTTTCACCAGAATAAAAATATTTTGTTTTATTATTTTTTCTTATTGAATCGTTCTCATCCAATCTTAGGGTGTAAAAACCTTTATTGTTATAAATAGATCTTTGAACCTCATTGGGTATTGTGGACATTACTTTATGGAATTCATCCTCATCTGGTGATTCACCGATCTCATTTATATCAAAACTAAAAGAATTACGTGGTTTATTCAATTTTGAGTAATTTCTAAATGGTTGGATTTCCGAAAATTCAAATCTTTGGTGTAGTATCTGTTTTTCCATTAAAAATAATTTTCAACAAAAATAATAAAAAATTATAAAATACCGCGTATTTATAAAAAAAAATTATGGCAAAAGGAAAAGGTTCGTCAGATAGTAGAAAAATATCATTTGGTAAGAGAAAAAAGGGTAAATCTCAAAAATCTCATAACAAACATGATAGAAAGGCTAGAAAATATGTTGGTCAAGGAAGATAAAAATTTTATAAATTTATACTGTGGTCCAATATTTTTTTGATCTCAACTAAACTTTTATAATTTAAGACATTTTCGGACATAGAATCGATACTTTCTTTTATTGTAACTATTTGATTCGTTGATAATAGTGTTAATTTAACCATATTTAATTTGACAAGAAAAAGTACTGTTTGATTATCTAGTCCGATAGTTGTTTGTGTTTCTGTCCTGAAATATAAATCCTCAATTGAATTAGGTTTAGGTCTATCGTATATTGGTAATTGACTCAACTTATTTAATGTTGTTAATGTCCAAACATATCTCCTAAAGACCGAATCTTTTTTAGATATCACTTTTACTAAATTATCATTCGATTTTAGTAATTTTTCATTATCAGCAACAGGACTATGTATATTGAATAATGGTAAATTTAATTTATCTGTTGGGTTAAATCCACTTGGAAAACAAAAACAAATACTCTTTAATATTCCATTTTCCAAAACTGCAATATCTTCTTCTATTTCTAAAGAAATATCTTTTATGGTATAACTTTCGGGGAGGTTACAGAACTTATTAATTAATGGGTTATATTCAATTCCTCCACATAATAAATTTCCATGTTTATCTAACTCATTTTTTTTAAGTTCAGAATAATTTGAACCAAAAGTTGGTGGTAATTCACCATCATATTTTGTAATATCAGAAGATATTGTGTATGGAACTTTAACTGAAAATATGATATTATTCATATATTTTATTTTACTTTTATCCATTTTTGATTCGAATCTAATTGAAATGATCCGATGTGTTTTTGATTCCAACTAGTGGGTTCAATTAGTGATAAAAACATTGTGTCGTTATTCCTAATGTATAAGTGATATATGTCACCAACCACCGGTATAAAATTGTATTCTGATTTATAAACTATCTCATTCCAGTTCACCTCATCGACAAGTTTTTCAAATTCGTTTTTTAATTCATCATATCTTTTTGAAAAATGTTTGTTGAGTGTATTGGCTTGATTTTTTTTCCATCCACCAACATCATCTAATTTAATTGCAGGTGCACCGATATTACTACCATAAGTTAATTCATTGGCATAGTAACCACGTTCTTCATCCCAAACAACCAAATCAGGTTTCTTTTTTTCCATTACATTTCAAATTTAAATTCAGAAGATTTTTTAATTAACTTCATAATCTCTTCAAATGTTTCTGATGGTCTAATCATCTTACCATCAAAAGTATAAACAGTTACAGAATCGGTTTGTTTATCTTTTTTAATAATACTAATCATCAATGGATTAATATGATATTCTTCTGTTCTTGTGTTTAGTTTTATAAAATTTTGTGACATATATTTTATTATTTTTCTTCGTAAGGTAAATCGTCCAAACCATCGATTAACGTATTATCCCAATCTTTTAAATCCTCTTCATCGAGAGATGATCTAACAAAACTTTCAAGCATCGGATGAAATACTTTTTCTTTCCATTCATCAAATGTATATGTTGATTCGGGGTGATCTTTTAAATAATATTTGTATTGTTGTTCTAGTGTTGACATAAAATCATTTTAAAAAATATCTTAAGTTTATTCCTTCCGAAAACCATACTATTGAGATCATTGTTTGTCCATCGTTATCATCCACAATATGTATTTCACATTTTGATTCTGTAACAAATTCATATGCTTTGTAAGAAAAACCTTTGAAACTCTGACCTGATATATCTTCTGAAGTTTCTTCTAATAAGAAATATGCATTATCTTTTGCTTGAATATGTATAAATCTTGTAAAAATATAAATAGGAATCTCAGTATTTTTGTTAGAAGAACTAAACTCCCATTTTTCTTTATATTTATTCCACTTGTAGATCTCAGTATTTTTTGCTATTACCGTTCTTTGTGAAAACGAAGCGATTGCGATTAGTAAGCCGACGATTAGTGTTGTGATTTTTTTCATTTTTAATTTTTATTTTTATTTGTTTCAATTATATAATCACCAACGATATGGATATTCTTTCCTGTATGATCAATAAAATTGATACCTCCATTTGTTGTATCTATTTTATCGGTTGCATACTTTGAATTACCTTGTCTGATGATAATGTTGTATTTTCTCATTTTCCTTTCATCTTTTACATTCAAAATAATTAATAGAGTTAAACAGGAAACTAAGATTAAAAGGAGTATAAATTTTTGTATGTTTGACATATTTTTTGAAATTTATTTTAAACTTGTTTATAAAGTTGATAAATGAGTCCATCCTTACAGACAAACGAATTTAATGTAAGTGAAACAGGATCATCTTTTTTTATTTCCTGCGGTTGTTTACCATATATATTGGCATAATTAACATTAAAACCCCAAACAATGGTATCACCAACTTTTAATTCACTACCACCACCATAGTGTTTCTTTTCTGTCTTTGACAAAAATTCTTCTGTGACTTCGGTAAAAATTGTTTCTTTATTCATAACTCAATTACTTAATGGGGCTTTAATTGCTGAGTGTGATTGATAGTTTTCAATTGTAAAATCAGTTGTATCTAAATGATTAAACAAACTAACATCAAATCCTTTCCAAAATTCATCTGTTTTATTTATTACTAAATTAGGTAAATCATATGCACTTCTTGTTAATTGTTCTTTTGCCTGTTCAATATGATTACTATATAAATGTACATCACCTAAATTACCAATCAAGTCTTCAGGAACCATATTAACTGCTTTAGCTATGATTTCAAGTAACAAACCATAAGATGCTATATTGAACGGCAAACCGAGGAATGTATCTACGCTGCGTTGATTCCACATTAAAGAGATTGCTCTACGAGGGACATTGGATTCGTCACATACTTTATGAACTTCATCATCTAAATCCATAGTAACATTACTTTTTATAAAATCAAACAATTCATTTGAATCCAATAAATTAATTTGTTTAGTGTTTTTATAAGTAATTCTTTCACTGGCGGTCAACTCTCTTGTATAAACTTGCCAACTATAATGACAAGGTGGAAGTACCATTTGGTCTAAATCACCTACATTCCAAGCATTAACCATCAAACGTCTGCTATCAGGATTTGTTTTGAGTTCGTTGATTAAACACGATATTTGGTCAATAACTGTTTGGTCGGCTTCATCATAAATGTTTTCATATGAACCGTCAGTTGAAAAGTACATTTTCTTTTTAGTCCATTTTCTCCATTGCTTACCATAAATCGGTCCTAATTCACTTAAATCGGCATCTACATTTCCTAATTTTATTTGCTCTACGTATTGCTCCTTTGTCCATGGGTCTCTAACTATTCCTTGTTCTTTGAAGAATTTAGATTGTTCATCAAACCACTTCAAATAATTTTTATAAGCATCACCATCCCATATATGACATCCATTATCAACAAGGTATTTGATATTAGTATCACCACGTAAGAACCATAGTAGTTCTGTTACGATTGACTTCCAAGCCATCTTCTTTGTTGTTAATAGTGGAAATCCTTCTTCCATTCGATGTCTGATTTGCCAACCGAATAATGATTTAGTTCCGGTTCCTGTTCTATCTTTCTTTTCAACTCCGAAATGAAGTATATGTTCAAGTAGTTCTTTGTATTGGCGGTCTATATTGTTCATTTTTTATCTCTTAATTTTTTGAAGACATATTGGTAAGAGTCGTAAAATCTTTTACCATATTCTTTCTTATAATCAGTCTCACCGTTGACCTTATTTAATAGTTCATTAAACTTCATAAAATTATCGACTTCTCCATTTTCTTCAACAAATTTATCATAAACCGCATCCATTCTAAGATACATATTTTTTTCTACCTCGTTTTCAAGTTCCCACTCTTGATCAGAAAATTCATCACTATCAAGATATTCAAGGATGTCATCATCCTCAATTTCATTCCATCCACCGCCGCCTTCAATCCACATCAATCTTTCGTAGTGTTTAGGACTCTCAGATATTTGAATGGAAATTTCTTTTCCATCATCATCAATAATGTCAAATTGTTTGTTTTCAGACCAATAGGAAATTTCAGGTAATTCTTTTAATTTGTAACCCATAGTTTTAATTTTAATAAGATTGTTGTATTTGAAATCCAATCATATATGTTAACCACCTAATTGTGATACCCCAAGATGGTGTGTAAACCCCAGTTTCTAAAAATGTATTTTTATTATAAAAAAAAATTATTGTTGGTACTATAAACCAATGATGATTTTTTTTATATACAAAAAAATCTTTTATATATTGGTTTTTAATTTTCACTTTTTGGTTCATACTTTATTTTTTTCAAACATTCATAAATTATATGTGATTCCTCAAAAGAAAAAAGACCATTTTTTTGTGAAAAAAGTAATGCCATCTCAATAATTTTTAATGATCCATTAGTGTCAATTGAGTTCATAAAACTTTCTATTTGTTCTTTATCATTAAACTGTATTAGACCTCCAAATATCGATTCCATAATTTTAAATTTAAATCAAAATACAAAAAATATTTCAAAAAACAAAATAATTATATTATATGTCAGTAAGAATTAATGGTAAAATTTATCCAGCAGAATATATGGAAACACCTGAACAAATATCAAAAGGTATGATGGGTCGTGAAAAATTAGACGGTTGTATGGTTTTTAAGATGGACAAGGGGTACCATAGTTTTTGGATGAAAAATTGTATAATACCTTTAGACATAGTATTTGTAATGAACAACAGAATAAGTAAAATACATCAAAATTGTGAACCTTGTGATGATAACTGTAAAGAAAGATATTCGGGACTTGGTGACCATGTAATTGAGTTTCCGGCGGGGAATTCTCAAAATTTCAAAATAGGTGATCGAGTTTCAATGTACCTTGGTACACCTAAAAATCCTGTAAAGTAATATTCTCACCATTTGTAAGATACTTTTGGTTTTATTTTTTGTAATATAATAAAATAACTATGATATTTTCTAGCGTGATATTGCTTTGTCCATTTAGTACCATTGAAAGCATTGACCCTAACATTAGATGTTAGAATAAACAGATCCCTTGGATAAAATCCAATCTCCTGAGCCATATTCATAACCATAACATGACTAAAATATTGTTTACCTCCCGATACTGTATCTTGACATTTCATTACCACGTATCCTTCATTTTTTGTGAGTCTATATAATTCTTTTAAGGTATTAAAATAATTTTTAGTCAAATCTTCATATGTACCATACCCCTCAAATCTTTTTGCGATGATTGAACTACCAGTTTTATTATTTTTATGTCCCATTCCACTACCGACAATTACAAAAGGGGGGTCGTACATTATACTAGACATTGATCCGTCATCAAATGGAAGATTTTCAGAATTTGCCTCAATTACAGTATCATTTATTGGATATAAATCAGTTTTAAATTTAGGTTGTGGTAAATCTTTCCAAAAATTTCCTTTTGAATATGTACAATCTAAATCAAATTGATCTATTTCATATAAATGCATCACGTTTTTTATTACTTCAAAATTTGATCCATATACACTTTTAACAAGTTTAAATTCTTTTTCCATTTACTTTTTTATTTTTTTTATATATTGTTACAATATAATCATTTAAAAACAATAAACCAAATATTTATAAAAAAACATTACAACTATGGGATGCGGATGTAAAAAAAACAGAACTACACAACCAGTTCAACAACCTCAAGTACAAGTTCAAGTACAAGAATCTACAACTAATCAACCAAATCAATCTGGTGTTCAATTAACAGAAGAACAGCAAAAACAAGTTGATTTAATCATGGATAAATTAAAACAATTAAATCCATAATCGGACACATCAATAATGTGTCCGATACTTTTTTAAATAAATAGTATATAAATATATAAATATGATAGAGAAAGTTAAATTAACCAGTGTCAATATCATTGATGAGGTGTATAAAAAATTTAAAACGGTAACAGTTAATGATGAAATTAACTTACAAAAGTTGGTTAATAGATCATTGGACCTTTATAATAATGACGATCAATTCAGAGAAAAAATAAATAATTACACAAATTTAAAAAATAGAAGTTCAAAATTTTAGATTTAATTTTTTTTTTCTTATTTTTAATAAAAAAATAAAAATGATCACAGTAATTTATTCTACACACAAAGACGAAGAATATAATAAAAATTTTAAAGAACATATTCAAAAAACAATAGGTATTAAAGAATTTGAAATTCTTGAATACAAGAATAATAATGAATTTAGTTTATCTCAAATTTATAATAAAGGAATTTTAGAATCTAAAAATAATATTATTGTTTGTTGTCATAATGATATAAAATTAGAGAACAATTGGGGTAAGAGATTGATTAAAGATTTCGAAGAAAACTCTGATTATGCAATAATAGGTAAAGCAGGTTCTTGTTACTTTCCACAATCAGGTGTTTATTGGGAAAGAATGAATGAAACTATGGTTGGTCAAGTTTATCATCATCCAGATGGTCAAAATAAATGGTTAAGTAAATATTCTGATAAATTACCATTTTTGATCCCTGTTGTCACAATTGATGGTTTATTTATTTCATTTGACAAAACAAAAATCAAACATAATTTTGATGAATCAATTGGTAAATTCCATTTTTACGATCATGGTTTTTGTTTGCCGAATTATTTAGATAGTGTTAAAATTGGTGTAACATCATCTTTTGAAATTACACATAAATCAGTTGGTCAACCAAATAATGAGTTTTACGAATCTAAAGAATTGTTTGTAGAAAAATACAAAGATAAGTTACCAATAGATTTTAAACCACAAAATGTTTATGTTCCTGAATTAAATATAAAACCAATTAAAAATATCGGTGGTAAGGTTGCCGTAATTATACCAACCAAAAATAAAACTGATTTACTATTTAATTGTTTAAATTCTTTTATTGATAATTGTGATAGTTCATTATACGAAGTTTTTATTGCCGATACCGGTTCAAACGAAGAAGAAAAAAATAAAATAAAAGATTATATTGAAACAAACTCAAGTAAAATAAAAATAAATTTAATAGAATATAATTACTATAATTTCGCAAAAATTAATAATGATGTTGTTAAAAATCACGTAAACGACAATTTTAAATTTTTATTGTTCTGTAATAACGACATAGTTTTATTAAATGATGCAATAACAGGTATGTTAGATGTATTTAAACAAAATCCTAAGACGGGAACAGTTGGGGCTAGACTTCACTTTGGTGACAATACATTACAACATGAGGGAATTGTAAGTATTATAAGTAATAGTAGAAAGTCGTATGATGTCACACATCTAGGGTTAAGAAGTTATTATTCTAAGCAAACTAAATTAGTAAGAGTATGTGGCAGTACTGGTGCTCTATTAATGATTAGAAAGAATGTTTTTGAAAAATGTGGTTACTTTAATGAAAATTATATATCCTGTTTTGAGGATGTTGAATTAAATTATAAATCATTGATAAGTGGTTATGAAAATTTTTATAATGGAAATGTCGTTGCATATCATTTAGAAAGTCAAACGAGAAATGACGACAGTAGATCATTAGATAAATTACAAATGGATTATAGAGATAATCTTTTGCCATTTGTGCAAGAAAATATATCTAAATTAAATAACTGGATAGTTTACGTTCAATAAAACTATTTCCTTAACTTTATTATATAAATTGTACTTAGTAAAGTACAATTTTTTATTTTCAATAATTTTATCTATATCATAATTATCATTTCTAATTATGTCTGATAAGATATCTAAAGTTTCTTCTATATTATTTGGATTGATTGGTATATGATTTTTATAAATATCGGAAATATTAGGGGCACCATAATATATTGGATAGGAATTACATAGTGGAATATCAAAAAACTTTTCAGTAATATAATTTTTCTCACAAGAATTTTCTATCCCTATCGAATATTGGTAATTAACAAGTGCATCGTATTTATCTCCGACTGTTCCTTTAATATTTTTATGATTTAATGACCAACCATTTCCGTAGATATCGATATCTAAATTATGTTCTAAAATTTTTAATGCTAATTTTGTTCTTAATTCATAGTTATATCCACCACCAGGTGTATATGAAACAACCATTGATATTTTTTTCTTATGTTCATATAAATTATTATTCAGTAGTTTACCTATGTTGTTTATTTCTGAATTCATATGATAAAACATAAAAGATGGGGACTCTATTATATTTTCATGGTTACCAAATAAATTTTTATCATGTACAAATACTTTATTAGAGTAATTAAAACAATTACGATCCCAGTTAGGTGACCATGAAGGTTCCATTATAAAAGTATAGATTTTTTCTTTAGTGACTGTAGGTTGTGTTGTTAATCTATTAAACACGAACAAAAAATCGTAATCATCACCATCTGTTATAATTATATTTGAATTATAATTTTCTTCAGTGATAAAATTTGATTTAACTCTTCTATTAATATCTTTATCTGATGTCCAGTTACAATTAAATTTTATTTTAAACACGTCACACTTAATTATTTATTTTTTATAAAAAAATTATCCGCACCAACATTTCTTAAAAATTTAAATCCAAAATTATTTAAATAATTTTCAACTTCATTTGTGCCGTAATTATTTTCAACAGATATGCAAAATATGTTATGTTTATCAAAATCTATTGATTTAATTACATTTAATTCAGATCCTTCTACATCTATAGAGATGTAATCTATTTCTTTTTCATTTACTAAATCAGAAAATCTAACGGAATCAACATCTATTATTTTTTTCGTACCTCCATACGTATTTAACTCGCGATTAATTCTTTCTAAATGTCTTGGATCATATGTTTCAAATAACCCACTTAACATTTCAGAGTATCCATCAATTTGTAAAAATTGTAATTTTCCGTTAACTTCACTAACCGCTAAATTATGTTTTATACATTTTCTATTACTCAATAATTTATTAAAAGACAGTGGTAAGGGTTCCACACATATACCGTTCCATCCAATATCTTCTAATATTTTGGTATTACTTAAACTAATACCGTCATTTGCACCTATGTCCACATAGAATCCATTTTTTTTGTCTTTAAATAATTCTTCAACTAAGAATTTATCTTGACCGTCTTGACTGTAATATTTCATATATTAAAATTTTATTAAATAAAAAAATCTAGTCCAGCAAAATATGCATTATTTGCAAAATTACCATTATGTAGATTAAATAATTCTTTATTTTCTAAAAAACATATTGTGTAAATATTTTGATCGTCCGAAATGACTGATTCACTTATTGAATCATCGATAACTTTTTTTATTATTTCTGAATATTTTAAAATTGCCGACTTCGTTCCACCGAACCAAGCACCAACAATTCTAACATCATCTGATTCACAATAGTATTTTAGTTTATTTTTATCACTATCTTTAGGGTGTTGTCTATAAAATTGGTGAATTTTATTATCATACAATATATCTATGTTTTTTGAGGGGTATTTTTTAAATTTAAAAACCTCGGGAAACATGTGATGATATATACCACTATCCATCCAACAATGTAATTCAGAATCAAAAAAATTATTTTTTATTGTATTTTCAATAAATTTAGATTTTGCGAACTGTATTATATTGTATATTGGGTAATTGGATTCCGGTCTTAATTTATCATGGTGTTTATTTTTTATGTTTTCAATAAAAAATTGACTATTCATTAAATTTGTTATTCTATCTAAATAATCATAATAAGGAATTTCTTCTAAATTCATCGTTACAATAATAGTATTATTTAAATTTGGGTCAATTAATTTTCTATTTTCAATAAAATGTTCTTCTAGATTCGGTGTTGTATATATAACCATTTTACAATCTAATGATAACATATTCTTACTGTAATTTTTGTAATCATCTATACTCCGTTGGTAACCAACCCAATTACCTCTATCTAAATCAAAAAGTGCCGTTGTTATAACCATATATAAAAAAATAATACTATTTTATCACTAAAATTATGTTATTATCTCCATCATTTCTACTATTTGGAATTTTAACTAAATCAATAAATTTATATCTATTTTTTACTTGATTAATAAAATTATTAAAATCAGAGTGATATCTTTTGTCAATATCTTCAATTATAAAGATACCACCATCTTTTAAAATATTAATAGAATTTTCAAAAAATATTTTGTTGGCGTTAAATGTGTGTAAACCATCTTCTATTATTACATCAAACTGGAAATCAAAATTTTTCCATAATTGTTCAATTGAATTTGTGTTTGTTTGATCACATTTAAATGTCTTAATTCTTTCTTCATTTATTAAAATTTTTTCGTCGATGTCCGCACCATATATATTTGCGTTATTAAAATATTCTCTCCATCCTCTTAGTGATCCGCAAGGTGTTCCTAAACCACTCATATTAGAAGGTATGGACATATCATTTGTACCCAAACCCAATTCAAATACATTTTTAATCTCATCTTTTATGTCTTTAAAAATAAAATGATAAAATGTCGTATAATTATGGTGACCGGAACCTTTATCACTACCCCATTTATTCATAATATCACATAAATCTGTTTTTGTTTCATGTAAGTTGTTGTTAAAAAAATTTGTTAAATTCATATTTGTTATTTTTATTTTATTTTATTTTATTTTATTTTATTGTAAAAATACTTTTTTAAATTTATCCATTACGTTGCATGGTGAAAACATCTCATTTAAATAACACGTATTGTATGGATTCTTTTTATTTATATTATTTAGGATTTGATCTAAATTATTTTGGTTATAATATACACTACAGTTATCTTTTAAATACATTATATGTGATTTTTCAGGTGATAATCCATAGGTTATTATATGTTTATTTTTACACGCAAATTCAAGTACTGATAACCCAAAGCTCTCACCTTGCATCCTAGCATGTAACATTGCATCACAAGTATTTATAAATTTTGTTTTAAAATACATATCGGATGTTGAATCTAAATATATGACTCTAGGATGTGTTATAAATTTATATGTATTTAAAAATAAAAAAACAATATCGGATCTAGAATTTAAAATATTAACTATTGAATTTTTAACAAAGGGTATATCAAATGTTTCTAAACCACCATATCTACCAACAACAACAGTGTCTTCAGGTATATTTAATTCATTACGTAAATTTTCTTCAATAATTGGTAAACTTATCATATGAGGAACAAATGGTATTTTATAATTAGATGTTGATGATAACCATTCGGAGACCGTGGCATATACGTCGCCATGTACTTGTGTTGGATTGGTACAAAATACTGAATGTACACAATTTTTAACATCTGAAACTATCATTCCATCATTTTCACCACTTTTTATGATATAAAATAAATCAACTTTTTCTTTTTTTATATGATCATTAATTTCATTAAAAAGATTATAATGTAAAACGTTAAAATATTTTTTAAATTTTTCTAAAACTTCAGAATCATTAGGTAAATTTTTATTAGTGATAATTATTGATTCGTTATTTAATATTTCTTGATTATAGTACGCATAGTCAAACAGGGCAACTGAGGTACCTCTCTTATTTAAAAAATTTTCATGAAACAATATCTTCATTATCTTATTTTTTCGATAAGTATAGTTTCTGAATGTATATGAATAGAAAAAATGTTACCCTTCTTTTTATCTAACATCTCAATTTTTTCTGATAGAAAACTATCAAAGTCGGATCTATTATTATTAAAATTAACGTCAGAGTCATTATAAGACATACCTGGCCAATCTTTAACAATGTTACTAAAATTATTAAACCATTTATCACCATAAGTGCAGTGTGTATCTTCTATAACATAGAAACCACCAGGTTTAACAGAATCGTATAATAAATTAAAAGATTCAAACGATAATTGATTTATGTGACTAGCATCATCAATTATTATGTCAAACCCGCTTGGATAGGATTTTTTAATATCATTAATTAATTGACTGTTATTTTGTGACCCTATAAAAATTTTAGTTCTTTCTGTGTTATATATAGTCTTGGACGGATCGATGTCTAAACCAACTATATTGCCATTTATAAAGTACTCTTCCCATGTTTTTAAAGAACCCCCGTTTAATATACCCAACTCTAATAATGTTATATTTAAGTTTTTATATTGTTCAAAATATCTTTCATAAACATCTAAAAAAGACCTACCATTAAATGAATGTACTAATGACTTATCAGTACCATACTTTAAACCAATTTGTTGCAGTATACCCATATGTTAATATTTTTTTCTGTGATGATTTAATATAACACCATAATGTGAATTAGTAAACAATTCATTATGTTTATCACCCCACTGTGTAGGGTCCTTATATAATTCTATTTGGTTTTTTATTGATAAAATAGAAAGAATAGATTGGTCGTGTCTATGATCAATAAAATCACTAAAATTAATACCATTAGTATTTGGTTCGTCCGATATTATTTTAAAATTTTTACAAAAATTTAAATACTCCTCAACAAAAATAAGACTATTTACTGTTTTTTTAATTAAAATTACGGCAGCATTAACATGTTTACCATTTGTAAACTTTTCATCTAACGCATCTAATTCGTGGAAAGTATCATATTTTGTGAATTGACTATTTTTATATTCATTAGAAAACAATATAATATCCTTATTAGCCAATAAGTTAAAAAGTGATAATGGATTATTAACAAAATTTATGGTAGCGTCGGTATACATTATTATATCATCATCTTTTATATTATTTAATGTTTTTAAAATTAAATAAGGTTTCCATAACCAATAACCAAAACCTCTACCTCCTTCAAAGTGTTTAGGATATAAATCCTTTAGTTCGGTTATATTATTTTCGTTATATAAAATAATTTCATCAAAAAAAGGTGATGCACTATTCCTTAAATTTGTTAACGTATTTTCATAACCTTTAGATCCAAATGATATTAAATATTTTTTCATAGTATTTGTATTTCATTATTTTTAATTACTGAGGGTCTGTAACCAACCATACTACTAATTTTAGGAAAATATGATTCAAAAAAATACCTATTAAATCCCATTGTTTCTAAATTTTTATTAAAAAAATCTCTATTCATGTTTTTTAATAAAAATTCTATCACCGCTCCTTTAATCATATAAAATGTATTGGGATAAAAACCTGAAAATGGTGTTTTTATTGGAAAATTACATATTTCATTCAAATTGATATAATCTGGACTACCCTCATGATCAAAAATATAATCGACACCGACTATACCTACATTAGGGTTAACATTTAATAAATCTATCATATTATCTATCTGACCCCAAAAAAACGTTTCATTATATATTCGATATTTTAATGAGTATTCTATAGTATGATAAGAAGATCCTTTAGTGTGTCCAAAAACCACATAATCATATTTTTTGTTTAATATACTTAAAGCCATTTGATAACCAGATGCGTCACTATTAATACATAAATTTTCAGGAACAATAATAAAATTTGGATAGTTAATTCTAATCTTATTAATTAAATTCTCACTAGTACCACAATTTATACCGATGTATATATCATCTTTTTTAAAAATACCATCTATTAAATTTAAATAATAATCACCTAAAATATCCATGTTTTTAGGTACCCAAAACGAAAATATTAAACATTTATTCATTTGCTAAAAATAACACCAATACCTCCCCAATCTGAATTATCGGAATCTTTTATCTCTAAAGTTTTGTAAGTATTTTTAACTTCATCCCAAAATTTAGATACATAACAATTAACACTTCTGTGATATTCGGAGTCGACAATATCGTGAAAGAAAACTATTCCACCCTTATTTAACATTGGGAAATAATTTTCAAAATCTTTTTTAACACCTTCATACGTATGGTCACCATCAATAAAGATTAAATCATATCCATTTGGTGAAAAATTTTTAACATGATTTATTGTTTCAATATTAAAAGAATTTGCACTGATTCCCTCGTAATTTGTTATTTGTTTTAATCTATTAACATCAAATCTGAGTGGATTATTACCATCAACAGTAATAAAATTTTCACAGAAATGTGTTAATGAAATTGAAGAACCACCATCGTATGCCCCAACTTCTAAACCATATTTAAATTTTTCATTTCTATCATTTAATATTTTTAACAACTCAAACCATTCATATTTTTTTTGTTGTATTTTGAATTCTTTTGATAGATCCCAAATCTTTTCTAAAAATTCTTGTTCGTATATCATAATTTAACTTTTATTAATTCAGTTATTTCATTTATTTTTTCAATACTAACTAATTCATATTTTAATGTACTCAATCCATCATTTTCATATTCATATTCTTCAGATAGTTTTTTAACATTATTTTGATAGTTTGAGTGATTTGGCCCGTTTGGTATGTGTCTTAAAGATATATAGTGTCCCGTTCTTCTATACAAATCAAATCCATTCTTTTTAATTCTGTTTAACAAATCGTCATCTTCACCTCCCCATCCCCAAAAGTCATTACTGTATCCGTTAATTTTAAAAAAATCTTCTTTATTGAATAAATTAACACCACCATAATATGTTGGATAAGCAACACTACCACCAAATTGACCAACATTTGTTGCCATATGATATGGTTTATCTGGATAACTATAATCTGCATTCGTTGGTATCATGTCAACATCATGAAAACAAAAATAATCTGAAGTGTTTTTTTTATAATCAAAACCAACATTCAAAAGTTTTGCGCGATTAAATAATTTCTCGTCAAATTGTTCAACAATTATAATACCAAAATCGATACCAACTATGTTTTTAGGTATTTCTGAAATAAATGTTTTCAAATGTTCTTCCCTATTTCTATATGGTACAATGATACTTAACATATAATTTAAAATAATGATTTTATTTTTGTTAGTTTATGGAAACTACTAGGTAATCCTGCTAAAAATGCGTCATTCGGATATTCCCAAACATTATAAAAATCAACAAGTTTATCTATATCATTTCTAAAATTTACAGATGCTGAACTATTTTCAAATTTTGTTCTAATATCATTTCTAATGTACGATCCATGGTGCATTTCTATTTGATCTCTATTAAAAATAATAGGGGTTGTTATTTCGGACATTCTTCTTGTTGGATCAACAACAACTGGAGAAGGATGTGCATGTACGTATTTAGAATCTTTTTTAATTTTAAAAATTAATGAAACATAATATTCCTCTGGTGTGGATAATTTATATTCCCAACTTTTATAATAGGTCTGCATTTGACAATAAGATGAATCGTAATCATTTTCAACGATTATATTTTTAATCTTTTCAAATTCAGATTCAATATAATATTCGTCACAGTCCATTGACATATGATGTGTACATCCTTCCATTTCAGATAAGATTAATCCAACATTTCTTTTTGAAACTTCATTGTACGCGGGACCGTTTTGTAAAATAGGTGTGAAAGAATATAATTTATCGATTAAACCATCTGATTTTAATTTATTTAAATTATCAATTAAATTCTCGTTGCATTCTTTACCAAAATTAGATACCTTTTGATAAACAACACTAACATAATCAACTTGGTTTCGTATTTGTCTGATAGAACTTTCTAATAGTTCTTCTCCATCAAATACATTATAACTTATACCTAATTTCATAAAAAAAATATTCACTAAAATATAGTGAATATTTCTCAAAATAAAAAGTTATTTTACTTTTTTTTAATCGGTTAAATCTGTAAAGAAACTTTTACTTGTTAAATCTTCGGAATTCTTTTTAGATCTGTCTTCCGCTCTGGCGATTTCCTTTTCGGTGAATAAAAGACATCTTTCGTTTTTACCGTCAGCGTCTTCTACCCATACAGAAACGTACTTTGCAGATGCATTTGAAAACTTCTTTTTTTCAGTGTTCCAAACCCTGATTAATCTTCCTGATTTAACTTTTACTTTGTCAATTAAACTAGCCATATCTTTTTATTTATAAATATTAGGGTTTTGAATAGTAATAAATAATATCAAAAATAATAAACATTATCGTTGGTATTATACCTCCAATCAGTGTCCATTTAACATCTCTCCAATCAAACTTAGTTTTTTTGATGTGTTTATCATAAAATTCTTTCCCTATTGCAGATATTAATGATCCACCGAAACCAAGTAAAGATGAAACAGATTGGTTGAACCAAAAATTAGAAATAAAGAACACTAAAAACCAAATTAATATCCCAGCCCAAAAGTGCATTTCGTCGTCTAATTTTTTAAATCTAATATTAATCATAATTATTGTTTCACTATTTTAAATGATTTTACATTATCTATATTCACTATATAAATACCTGAAGAATATTTACTAATATCAATTGTATTTATCTTTTGAAGATTTCTTATTGATTTTAACAGAGTTCCCGTTATTGAATATATTCTTATTTCTGTAAAATTATTTCTATTAGGAAGATTAACAAAATAAATACCATTATTTGTATCTCCATTTACTGTAATTGAATTTATTATAGTCTGTGAATTTGTTACCCATTCACTAGGTTCAAAATTAAGAGCTGTTTGACCATCGAATACCCCTGTTATATTATAACTCCCTAACATACCATAATTGTAGATGTTAGAATTCTCTGTGTTACTTACAGCTAAGTAATAAATTCCAGGATTTAAAGTAGTGTCTATTAAAACATCAACTTTTGTTAGTGGGTTATACTCACCTATGAGAATATCGTTTCTATATAGTTGTAGTTTAATATCTATATTAGCACCTTGATTAGGTGTGTTATCTTTTGGTTCAAAAGCGTCAAAAAATATTTTAGGACCAGGACTATAAGGTTTGGTATCTACTTTAAATTGTCCTGTTTTTGTATAATCAAATCGGTAATAATCTACATCATCAGTTGTATTGATTATTCCACTAATTGTGTAGTTTTTATCTAACATTAACTTAGCATTTGTTCTATCATTCCCAACATCATCAGTTCTATATTTCACAAAGTTTGCCGTGTTAGTTATTATTGATAAATCATTTTGAAATGTTGTACATGTTAATGTTCGGTCATTATGCCAAAGACTTAAATTTCTAAAATACGAAACACCCATTATAGGTGCCCAACTAGTTTCACTTTTTGCTGTCCCTCTACCTGAATGATATTCGGTATTAAACCTACAAGTATCTGTGTTTACAAAGTTATATTGTGATTGATGATAAAGTCCTAATGTATGTCCTACTTCATGTGAAACGGCTTCTGCAACATCTTTATCATCACCCCTTAGTAAACTTGAGAAAACAAAACAAGGAACAGTTCCGAAACCGGCTGGTCCATATCTCCATGATTCAATATAGGCAACCCCACCAACATTACCGTACCATTGCCAACTTTGAGTAATTATAACTCTCATCCTTCTTGTTACAGGTGTTGCCAAAAACACAGATGAATCTGTTGTTACATTTATTGTAAACGGTCTAAAATCTTCAGATACAAGATTGAAGACTCGTAACATCTGTGCAGTGGTAAGAGATGTATCAGGTAAACAAACAAATGGTTGATTATTTGTGAAAAATGTCCAATATGGGTCTGTTACAGTTTGACCATCAAAATCAAGTAAAATGGTTCCTGTGTTTGGTGCTGTATAACTATTTAAACCGTAAGGTATTTGTGCTTTTATTCCAAGAATAAAACATAAAAGTATTAAAAATAAAAGTAATATTCGTTTCTTCATAAATTAATCGGGTATTAAATCGGACATTTCTTTTTTATACCAATAATTATTTTCCAATATTAAAACGTCTTTATGTTCTTTACTCATTAGAATTGCTTTGTAAACGTGTTCTCCTGTTTCTGTTGTAATATCAGTATAAATTAATATTAAATTTTGTACTTCAAGAGAATTTACAGTTAATGAGATTAATTTATCTGTTTTAATAAATCTTGTAATTATACCCTCAAATTTAGTATGTGTTGTAACACGTAAACTAACAATATCATGTCTTTCCACTTTTGATAATTGTTCAATAAAAATAGGTTGTAATTTTGATATAAGAGAATCTTTAATAAAAAAATAGGGTTTATTTTTATCTCTTTCTTTTCTTGTTTGAAATTCTTGTGCAAATGAAAAAGATGATAAAAGAATAAATAAAATTGTTACTATTTTTTTCATATAATTTTTTTTTAAAAACCTACCAATTGTCTAATTACCAAACTATCATTTTGAAAATTTGTACAACTTAAAGAAGTAGGACCAATCCACCAATATCCTATTCTTGCATATGAATTACCCATAATAGGGGCTCTTGATGTTGATCCTGTACCAAATCCAGAATTATATTCAGATAAAAATACACACATGTCACTATAAGATGATTGATGATAAAGACCCAATGTGTGCCCTACTTCATGAGAACACGCTTCAAATATATTTTTTTGTTTATATCCGAGTGCTTTACTAAATACAAAACATGGAACGTCTAATCCCCATTTAATAGATTCTATATAAGCCACCCCTCCAGCACAAGCAGTTGGCCCACAATAGAACTCAAAGTTTTCTGTTATTATCACTCTCTGTCTTCTTACAAGAGAAGCCGCATTGTAAACATTTGAATCTGTTGTTACGGCTATTGATGTAAATTGACTAAAATCTTTTCTAACAGAGTCTACGATATTATTTATTTCAACTGTACTAAGACCTGAAGGAGTCGCATAAAAAGGCTGTCCTCCGTTTTGAGGAGTCCAATACGGATTTGTAACATACTGCCCATCAAAATCTAAAAATATAACCCAATTCCCGAATGATGGGGGAGGAGGAAAAGGTGTAGCATCACAAGCATCTCCTATCCCATCTTTATCACTATCTAGTTGGTCGGGGTTAAAAGTTACCGAACAATTATCTTGTGCGTCAGTTATACCGTCTTTATCCGTGTCTCTTGTTTTTCCACCACCTCTCCTAAGGGCAATTTGCCGATCTTTAGGTGACATCCTTGCAACAGTATTAAATTGAGTAATACCAAAATCACAGGTTTCAGGTGATTTTTTCTTTAATAGAAATTGATTTTTTTCTTGGTTTTCAGATATCAAAGATAAGTCATCTGTCATTTTATGACAAGAAAAGATAAAAACAATCAACAAAAGTAATAGTTTTTTCATGTGATATTGTTTATTATAAATATCACATGAAAATTAATTTATATGTTAGATAATTGAAAGTGCATACCATCTTTACGATTCCATGTACCACCCCAATCAAAACCTGCATCAGTAAAACATTTTACAAACCCCGCAGATAATGTTGGTTCTTTACCCAATCCATTCCAAGCCGCATTTACATCAATGGCAATACCCCAAGAGTGAAGAGACATAGAACTTAATCCTCTTTTCTTACGAATGTTAAAACATCCATCCCAAGTTCTTAGTTCATTTATGTGTCCTCTTGAAATTAGATTAGTAAAGGCATGTGTTAATGGTTGTACTAGATCTCTATTACAATAAATCTTTTTAGGGATCACACCAATTTCTAAATTAGATGGTACATCCCATACTACCATTCCTCTTTCTAATGTCGGATCACCGTACTTTTTTAATGCTTTTTGACTTGTTACCATAATTTTTAAATTTTATATTATTTTATACCACCATAACCACCCAAATAATCTTACAACATAATATCTTAGATAGTTATCGAATTTATTTGAATTTGTTAAATTTGTCCAAAATAACATTTCTTTATCCACCTCTTTTCTATTCATATTGTGATTTCTATTAACATATAATACATCGTGTACTAAATAACCAAAAAGACCATCATTGTATGGTCTTACGATTGACCATAACCATTTAGGTACGGTTGACATATCATAATAAAATCCCTTACCAATATTTATGATTTTTCCATTACTCAAGTTTACTGTAATAGGTTCTGATATTTTCCAATATTTTGAACTTTTATCAGAATAAACATAGGATTGGATGATTAGTTCATCTGTCATTAATTTCTCAACGACATTGTCTTTAGTTATATAACCTCGACTTACCACTTGAAATAGATGATTCGATTATTGATAAATTATTTGATCTAATTTCGTTAATGTTAACATTTAATTGTATCCATTCATCATTACCAGCACTTACACCGGCAGTAATTTGTGGTACCAATAAATCTAACATTTCCGTATTAATCATATTAAAACTACCCTCAGGTTTCTGTGATAAAATTTGGAATACTGTTGTAATTGTATTCACATCGGATTCTACGGTAACCATATCATCGTCACCAACACCAGAACACGCATTTTGTATTTTGTGTAATGTTGAAAATGATGAGTATGCTGCAAACCCAAATAATATTTCTGCGATTAAGTAATAATGTTTAGCTTTTAATTCTACTTGTATCATGATATTTTTATTTATAAATATTCGATTAATTTAATTTTACAAAAATTGACTTTTATTATCTACTTATTTCTTCCCAATCCATTGATCCGAGAACATTACCTCCACCACCTCCAGCATCAGAAGCAACCACAACAGTAAGTTCAAATGGAGTTGATGTTAATCCATTTCTTTCAAGCTGTGTTTTGAAAAGTGCCTCTTTAAGAATATCAACCTGAGTTGACCCTTGGTTTGACACACTAAAAAACCCACTTGCAAGTATTCTTCCTCCCGCAAAAGCAGTTCCTGATATGTTGTATTCTACAGAAGCACTATCTCCTGCACTAACCCAAGTACCACCTGTTGTAGTTCCACCTGCCACTACCTGCCAATTATAATTTCCTGTACTAGTTGCCATTATAGAAATTGCTGTACATATTACTATTGCATCTAAACGATTAGGAGATGTTTTAAGACGTAAACTTACGATGGGATAAAATGTTCCAGCAACCGTTAATGTTCTTGGAGTAGTTACAGGAATACCCACAGCCTGTTGTAATCCATTAAGTTGGTATCCTCCTTCAGATAGTACAGTGGAACATATTTGTTTCAATGTACTAGCACCACTTGTATCACCTGTATTTGTTATTTCATATCTAAGTGGTAAAGAAGCAGTTGTGATATAGGTAGAATCAATAAAATTAGCATGATGAAACTTATGACAAACATAATAATTTCCATCTATAACAAATCCCATTCTAACTGTTCCAAGACCTAACCACTCAATATCCATAAATAATATTTGAGCTTTTGTAATATCTAATACCACACCAGAAGGTCCAGTACCGTCCATTTTATCAACATTCCATGCTGATTGATTTACTACAGATTCAGTAACTACTCCAGTAACCAAACTTCTTTCAACAAAGCTAAGAGTAGAATTATTTAATTGAAGATATAAACCATTTTGAGCCCCATAATATCCAACTCTTTGTCTGAGGTTAGTCTTAGCAGGACTCATTACAAACGTACTGAGTATCAACAAACTCTTACCTGGTTGATATGAAAATACTTTTATGGTTTCTCTTACAACAGATGATCCAGAAGCCGCTGTAACATTTAATTCAACAAGTCCTTGGTTCTCATTAAATACAACTGTAGCACTAGTGCCCGTAGCTGTAGACCACAATGCATTATCATCAAATCTATGACTAGAATCAAATAATGTAAAAGGTGTACTAACTCTCAACCTACCAAATGCATCTATGTTGGGAGAGTTTGCATATTTTATTGAATTATTAAAGATATATGACATATGTTAAAATTTTATATTATCCACCAATTATTATTTCTTGCTATTAATGTTAATGATATATAGTTTATGTTCATATCGGCATATGAACCACCATCTATTGTTCCCGTTGGTGGTATTAATCTTATTCTGTAAGTACCACTATAACCACCTTCATCTTTTATTATTATACTTGCACCATCATTATTAACCGGTGATGGTAATGTTAAATTTACATTTCCACTATAACTAACACCATAATAACTAATTGATGTTGTTAACGTTTGTGATGACACTGTGATTCCTGTTGTTGTGTATGTATTTATACCTGTAATACTATCTAAATTTCTGTATCTAATAACACCATTAGAGTCACTTGTTAATATTCTAGTATCGGTATTTCCACTCTGTAATCCTCCAAATCTAACAGGATTTGTAGAACCTGATACAAATAATTTATTCCCACTATCAACTGTTGTACCTATCAAGGTATTTCCTGAAACACTATTTAAAATATTTGTACCTGTTGTATTTTGATATGCGATGTGTGTTACACCAGTCATACCAGACAATGTAGGGTTATAATATATACCTCTAATTGTTGTAGTATAAATACTAGTATTATTTATAACAGGATCAATCAATAATGTATTGGCATCCCATCCATTTGTATTTGGACTTTCCCAACCTAAATTTATATTTACTATTGATGAATTTCCTTGAAAATAACTTCTAGTTAAACCATATCCACCTCTTCTAACAAACGCCCATTTATCTTTTGCACCACCTTGTTCATCTTCAATGATAAAAGTAACATTATTATTTCCTGGTCTTCTCCACAATCCAACATAGGCGGTTGGTTGTGTGGTTGATGTCGTATTTATTTCAAATCCACCTACTCTTAAATTTTGTGTTACTACACCATTTCCATTTACATGTAAATTACCTGTAGAACTTATATTTGTTCTCAATGTTTGATTAAGTGAAGGAGGATTACAACCAGAACCATCACAAGACGGAGATAAGCCGGTGTCGGTATAAGACAGAGTTGTTGTACTAAATTCAGTAGTGAATGTTGTATAATATCTATTTGTACCGTTCCATGGGTTTGTTCTATATATTCTATATTGTGATACCCCATAAATTGCGGTCCAAGTAAGTTGTACCGAATTAGTTGTTCCACCAGAGATTGTTACAGATGTTGCAGTACCTGCTGGTGTGGTATAATTTAAGTTATCAACCGCAACAATTCTATATGAATATGTTGTTCCTGTTGTGTCTCCCGTGAGTGAACCCCCAATTGCAGATACTGTTGCAGATGGTTGTGATGGTGTTGATATAGTACCAACACCAAAATTACTTTGTATTCTTGTTACACCATAACTGTCAAACTTATGACCGGAATCTGTTGTTGAACCGATGATTATGTTTCCATTATTTCTAAAATACGCACCAAATGTTGAGGTATTGTCAGAAGGTCCACCAACCAACCATTCACCACTTAATTGACCTGTTGTGAAATTTCCTGCGTATATTCTAAATTTATACCCTTCTTGTTCCATCCAACTCCACCAGTTACCGTTAAAACCACCAGTATTGCCTGCTGGTCTAAATGTTAATCTAGTCCTAAAAGGATTTAGTGTAGTACTCTCATCAGAAATTTCAACAATACCGTCGTTTGAGTTCCCATATATGGAACCATACCCATAACTAGAACCAATGACGACACCCGCATTTTTGGTTCTTAAATCAATATATGTCCTATTAGAAGTCGAACCAGTATATGTTGGGGATATATCCACACCCACATAGGTACTAGTTCCTGTTGTTGTTGCACCTATTATGGGTGAAAACAAAGTACCAATTGTTGTGCCGGTAGGTGCGTTTATCGTTGGAGAAAAAGTTGTTTGTGGATTAATAGTTAGTGTATAACCACTTGTTGTTGATAATGTCCTATCACTGTTTAGTGTCCCATTACTATTGTATATGTTAGCAAAATCGGATATATTTCTATATTTAATAACACCATTATCATCACTAGATAATATCCTAGTATCCGTTGTACCACTTTGTAAACCGACTAATCTAATTGGGTCTGATGTGTCTTCTACATGTAATCTATTTAATGGTGATACGACACCAATACCTATTTTACCATTTGAGGTTGGAGAATCACTTGGACTTCCACCAGAAGTATCAAAATTAGTATTAGTACCAAATAAAACACCACCAATGTTAATAGAATCTGTAGTTCCATTTGGTAATGTAATAGAATTACCAATAATAATATTATTTTTACCTATTTTACTAAAACCAAATCTAGGTGTACCAACATTAAAACCTATTAATGTTGAATATGATGCATTAGTTGAATTGTTACCAGCCAAATAACCAATAAAATTAGAAAAACTGGCATTAGTGGCGTTTGAACCTGCACCAGTCCCCATAAATGTTGATCCCGATGCATACACCGCATTACTACCTGCAGAATTACCTATAAAATTTGAATCAAACCCCTTTACTTGTCTATCAAAACCAATGTAAGTAACACCTGTAACACCATAACCCGCATTCGCACCGATAAAATTTGAAAATCCCGCATTCAATGAATTATAACCAGCAGAATTACCTATAAAGTTTGATTTATAGGCATTTTTAGCACTACTACCGGCAACCTCACCAATAAAATTTGAATTATCATTATCATTACCATTACTACCTGCACTGTAACCGATAAATGTTGACCTTGAAGCACCGGTAGTGC
>Ga0315902_10002471_pt1 | contig 28710 bp, 40 predicted proteins | sample LakEriMetagenome_9_FD_203523 | JGI IMG/M metagenome (GOLD analysis project Ga0315902, IMG submission 203523) | Freshwater fungal communities from buoy surface, Lake Erie, Ohio, United States - Buoy 12 MA117 | ecosystem: Environmental > Aquatic > Freshwater > Lake > Lake biofilm | place: USA...
TATAAAACAACCCCAGTACCGGCAACAGCTTTAACAGACTTGACTCACTATACTGTAATATTTAACATAACTGCCGACGGAGCCGTAAGAAAAGGCGCAGTTGGTATTACGGTGGCGGAATAATATGGCGAGTAGACGAGTCATGATGCTAGCAAATAGCCAGTATGTGCAACCACTTAAGGCGTCGTTTAATAATAGAAAAGTTATTACGCCAAATGCGGCATACAATTCTATTGTTACTAAAGTTGATTTTCAAAAACCACAGAATAAGGATTTTAAAGTTAAGGCGTGGTTAAGATTTAACTCAAACACGTTTGACGGAGTTCAGTTAGTAGGTTCTCTTGTAAGGGGTAAAGATACTAAAACAATCGCAGGTTGTACGTTTAAAGTATACTCTATAGACTTAACAGATTCGTGGGTTGAAACCCTCCGCACAACAGTATCTGGAACTGCTATATCTGGAAATAGGTTTTCTGCAAGTGTTTTAGAGGCGGCTTTGGCTCCTGCTGATTTAACTGGAGAGATAACTTACAAGATTGAAGTCACCGCTACAAGGTTTGGAAAAGCATACTCTGACGTATTTTACTTTAACCATTTGGGGATTTACGATAGCTTTATTCGACTTAAGAATGATGTAGAGTTTTTGGATATTACAAAGAAAGATTTATAATAACGTAAGCATGAGCTTACATTAAAGGGGAAAAGGTATGATGGACGAATTTATGAAACTCTTGGCTAAAAAGGCTAAGGAACAAAAGGGACCAATGCACGGTCCTCGAATGCATGCGAAAGCAGCCATGGCAAAAGAACTTTCAGACTCTCTAGGTTCCGACATTATGGACGGAATTGGGGGAATGAAAAAAGTTACAGTTGCTTCAAATTCAGAGAAAGGTTTGAAGGAAGGTCTTGAGAAGGCTGAAGACGTTCTTGAGTCTAAAATGAAAAAAGAAGATGAAGAGAGCGACTCTGAAGAAGAGATGGAAGATTCTGAAGAAGAAGACATGGATGACGAAGAAGAGTCCTCTTCTGATCTTGAATCTGAAATTGCTGAACTAGAAAAAGAACTGGAAGATAAGAAGAAAGCTCTCAAACTTAAGAGATAACAATGATTAGCTCGGTAAAGGCTGGTCTAACTACCTCTGCACTCTTGAAATCAATCAAGCGCAGGACGTTAGTGCCGGACAATCAAAATACTTTCAGTGACCAAGATTTCATTGATTTGATGAACGAAGAGATGATGATCGGCATTGTTCCTTCTGTTTTGCAAACTAAAGAAGAGTATTTTATTTTCAAGCAAATCTCTCCCCTTGTTGCGGATAAATCAAACTATCCAATACCAGAGCGAGCATTGGCTAATAAGTTGCGAGAAATCTGCTTCAGAGACACCGCAAGTACTAACTTCAATAACGAATATGAGATGACTCAGATCGCTATTGACGATAGATATACTGGATTGTCCAATGGAACAGGGTCTAGCGATTTTACCGGGTTTAGACGATTTTATGTAATGGGCAGTGATGTAGTACTCCATCCCAATGTTGGTCCCTCCCCTTATGGAGCACTGGCGTTTTACTACTACCTTAGACCTAACACTTTAGTAAAAGACAGCCAAGTAGCAAGTGTTGTAGCTATCAACAGAACCACCGGAGAAATTACGCTATCCAGCATCCCCTCGGGATATACGCTGTACTCCGCTGCTTCGAACAATACACTGTTCACTGGATTTGACTTTGTAAAAGCTAAGTCACCCCACAACATCCTAAGCATTGACGTGCCTGCTATTAGCATAAACAACACTACAAAAGTAATCACAGTTAGTGCTGCCTCTATCCCTAAAGATTTAGAGATAGGAGACTACATGTCCTTGGCTGGTCAGACCTGTATTCCTAATGTGCCGACCGAATTACACATGGTTCTTGCTCAAAGAGTAGCTCAGCGTGTATTGGAAGCGATTGGAGATACTGAAGGCTTAAATAACGCCACCGCTAAGGTCACAGAGATGGAAAATAAACTTTCTACGATGCTGGATAATCGTGTTGAGGGGGCTCCTCGGAAAGTTGTCAACCGCGCATTAATGACCGGAGTTGCTAGAAATAGGCGGAGATAATTGTGGCTAGTCAAATAATAAATTTACAAGCTGCAGGGCTTCAGACGTATTTCCAGACACTGATGGAAATATCCCCCGGTGCTCTTCTCAAAGCAAACAATACTGTAATTAATAGAAGCGGGGTTATCGAACCTCGCAGAGGTATAAAAGCCTACGGTTCCAGTTTTGGAACTACCCTCGACAGATGTAAGCAGCTTCTTGAGTACAAAGGAAGAATCCTTCGTCATGTTGGAAATAAGCTAGCCTACGACAATGGCTCGGGAACCTTCACTAACTTTTCTGGAGATTATCTGGAGCCCGTTTCTGGGTACAGAATCAAGTCTGCAGAAGCAAAGAGCAATTTCTATTTTACCACTAGCGATGGTGTTAAGAAAATAGCGGCACGATCTGCTGCAGATTTAAGCATCACCAATGTAGTTGAAGATGCTGGCGGTCCAAAAGCAATTGCGGGCGATCTTTCATTAAACGGAGCTAGTGGGTTTCTACTAAACAACAACACAGTCTCCTATAGAATACTCTGGACACAAACAGACAGAAATCAAAACTTAATCTTTGGAGCACCTTCAGCTTCAATGCAAATCAACAATGCTTCTGGTGGAACAAGAAACGTTCAGTTGGACTTCCAGATACCGTATAACGTAACCTCCGTTGATTACAAATATAGAATATACCGATCAGAGATGTCTGCATCAGGAACCCCCTCTGATGAATTATACCAAGTGTACGAAGCCAGTCCGACCGCAGGTCAGTTAGCAGCTAAGCAAGTATCTGTCGTAGATAGTTTAGCTGAAGACTTGAGAATCGGAGGAGTGCCCCTCTACACAAACCAATATAGCGGTGAGGGTATTCTAAAATCAAACGAACCGCCCCCATCTGCTAAAGACATCGCCTCATTCAAAGGTCACATGTTTTATGCTAATACAAGAACTCGCCACTCTACTCAATTTACAATACTAGATCTATCTTCTTTTGTAAACGTAACAAGTACCTTTGTAATTGGCACAACTTCCCCCGCCTCTTCCTTTACGTACACATTCGACGCAACAGAAAACATAGCAACAAGAACTGTTAAGCTGAATCCTGCCAGTATCGAAGAGACAGCAAAATCGTTAGTAAAAGTTATTAACGGAAACAGTAGTGAGATTGTGACCGCATACTACCTTTCTGTAGTTGGGGAAGCTCCTGGCAAAATTATTTTACAAAGAAAAACACTGGCAGACAATGCGTTCTATATTGGAACAACTCACGCCGCAATAGCTACGAGCTTTAGTCCTGAGCTTGGGACTGGCGGAACCCTTACTACGAAAGTATTAAGTAGCGTGGAAGCAATTGGCAATCGTCTATACTATTCAAAGTTTCAAGAAATTGAAGCTGTTCCTCTTTTAAATTACATTGACATTGGGTCGCAAGATCAGGAAATACTTCGCATTATTTCTTTACGCGAATCCTTGTTCGTACTCAAGGGCGATGGAGTTTATCGTTTAGCCGGAGACCCTGGACCAAATCCTGTATGGGATGTTGGAGCCTTCGACCTTACCTCCATTATTAAAGCACCAGACACTGCCGTTACTCTGTCAAACAGCTGCTACTATTTCAGCAACCAAGGCATAGTAAAGCTTAACGAGTCTACTCTTGAGACAATCTCGGACCCGATTAAAGATAAACTAATCCCGTTCCTATCAACTAACTCAAATATAGAAAAGGTGTCTTTCGCGGTAGGGTATGAATCAGACAAGGCTCTATTAGTCTGGACAGTGCTGACTAAAGCAGACACCCAGTCAACCGTATGCTACCGATACAGCATACTTACAAATTCTTGGACTGAGTGGAAAATACCAAAAACGTGTGTCGTTTTAAACAGTCACGAAGATAAACTATACTTTGGCTCGGGCGCAGACAACTATGTTGAAGTTGAAAGAAAGAATTTCGATAGGTTTGACTCTGCCGATAGAGAGATCCCCCTGTCCTTCTCTTCAAGCGGTCTATCTGGGAATATAATTAAGCCATCAGGGTTCTTTCTTATTTCACTAGAAGATGTTATACTACAAGAGCAGTACGTTACGCTACACCAGTATAATACCCTACTAAGACACTTAGATTTAGATAACGGTTTGGTGGTTCGTAATTTCTATGCTGAGCTTAAGATAGTAGCGGGGGATAATCTTACGTTTAAAATGTCTCAGCTTGTAGCTAAGTTAAACATAGCCGACCCCACAACAAACTACAGCCTGTTGTGGACCAACCCCTCTGACTTCAGCACCATTCAAACACAGTTTAATGCAATCGTAACGGCGCTAAATGCCTCCAGCGGGGCTATACTAGCAAACTATGTACAGTCTACTGGAACTATCAAGTATGAGGCTATTGTTACCGCCTTAGACAGCATTAAACGAGAGGTAACCCTCAACGCTGTCCCACCCTTCGTGGTAGGTCCACTAACGCTCTATAAGGGAATTAAGACCGAAATAGAGTATGCTCCGCAGCACGCTGGGAGCCCTGCCAGCTTCAAGCAGTATTCAGTGGGAACTTTCATGTTCGAGAGACGGTCTTTCTACACCGCTCAAACCGCATACAAAAGTGACATAAGCGATAGCTACGAGGAGATATCCTTCTATCCAAATGCGGCAGGGACGTTCGGAACCAACACTTTCGGGGATAGCTCTGCCTTTGGTGGTCAAGGTGATCAGGGGCAGATACGAACGTACATCCCTCTTAAGAAGCAGAGATGTCGCTTTCTTGGTTGTAAGTTCACGCACGGAGTAGCCCTGGAGTCTTATCAGCTCTACGGTCTAGCCCTATCTGTACGACAGTACGCAATACCTGACAGGGACTATAAGTAATGAGATTACAATCTGTAAGGATTAAGGCTAACGATTTCCCAGAAGATCAGCAAGAGTTCGCAGATGCTCTTGGCGGAGCACTTAACCCCTTTATTGACAAGCTGGTAATTGGGTTTAATAAGAACTTTACTGTAGACGACAACCTTCCATTTGAATTCAGGACGTTAGATATTAAGGTAGACGGCAGCGGCACTCCCCAGATAAACGGAGCTATCAGCACAGGCTTAAGAAACTTAAAAGGGTACATTTGCATTAACGTCATTAACCTTGACGGAACTGCAACATACCCGACAGCTACTCCATTTTTAAGTACAGAAGTCAATACCAATATGGTAAAAATACGTCATATCGCAGGGTTGCCATCTGGAGTAAACTATAGGCTGACCCTACTGGGTATTAGTTAATAATAACAAATGTTTAGTAAGGGGCATGTATGTTCCAGGACTATTTTAAAGAACTAAAAAACCTAGAAGTTTACGAGACTGAGTCTGGTTTTGTGCTTTATCGTATTCAAAACGATGATGAGTTGTATGTTCGAGATGTCTATGTTGCTCCTCAATTTCGTCGTAAAGGAATTGCTTCCAAGATGGTGGATGAACTTTCTAATTTGGCTAAGGAATCCGGATGCAAGCTTTTAATTGTAGACGTAGAACCTTCGAACAACAATGCTACTGAGTCCATAAAGCTTATTTTAGCGTATGGAATGCGGGTAGCTGAAGCAAATGATGATGAGATTCTTTTTGTGAAGGAAATTTAACGTGAAAATTAAAGTAAAGAAGCCAAAGATAAAAGTAAGTGCACCAAAGAGCATCAGTAAGGCAATCAGTTCAGTTGGAAAAACGGCAAGCAGTGTTGCTAAGGGCGATTTAAAGGGAGCAGCAGCTGGTGTTAGTGGGTTGGCACAAGCCGGTAAGGATTTTACGAAGGACATTGGTTCTGCAAATCTCAGGAATATTACAGGGGCATTCGGAACACTTGGAGCTGCCACAGGACTGTCTCCACTAGAGGACCTAGCTTATAATGTGAATAGAGAGGGTCAATCTGGTATCGACCAATACGGAGATGCCGCTATTGACATGGCTGCCAACATCGGTACTGGCGGAGCTTACGGAATGGCTCAGCAGGGAATTAATGCTATGGCGCAGGGCGGCATTGGCGGATTGATAGATCCGGAGTATATTAAACAAGGATTGATGTCATACGCAGCTTCTCAAGCAGGAATTGATCCTAATATGTTAGGATCAGCACAGCAACTTGCGTCTGGAGATTTAAGAGGCGCAGCTTTGCAGCAGTTGGGTTCTTTTGGGGGCTTTGACCCGCAGCAATTACGAATGGGCGTATCCGCCCTTACTGGAGATGAAGAAGGACTGGCTTCTGGTCTTGCTTCTCAGTTTGGAGCGAACGATATGATGTCTGGCATGGCGGGACAGTTTGCTGGAGGAAGGGGAGCGAGAGAAGTTGTCTCCGATCAAGCAGGCGCTTACGCTAATGATGAAGTGAACCGATCATTAGAAGCAGCTGGACTAGGTAGAGATGAAGTAAAGCGAATTCAAGAGAGGGTAGCCAGCGCTAGGCAACTACCCACTAATATAATAAAGCAAGCTCAAGGACAATACCAAATTGCAAGAGGCGACACCTTTAACGCAATTGCAAATAGAATGGGGGTATCTCCAGAAGAGTTAAGGAGATTGAATCCTCAGATTAGAGACATTAATAATATTGCGGCGGGTGCTAGATTAAATCTACCGGGAGTAACAGATGAATCTGGTCCAATCGGCAAAGGTATGGTTGAATCTGGGCAGATGAGCCAAGGACAGTTTGACGCAAATCAAGCTTATCGGAGTTGGTTAGATTCTCAAAAAGGAAAAGGGTATATTGGAAAAGAAAAAAAAGCAGCAATGCAGAAACTATTACAAGATAGAGCTGCTGGTAGAATTTCAGCAGACGATTTTGCAGTAGCTCAAACTAAGGTTGAACAAGGTCAGGGATTTTTGGATAAAGCTAAACAATTAATTTCTGGCAATAAAGGTCCGGGATTTTTGGATAAAGCTAAACAATTCATTTCTGGAAATAAAGGAGCACTTCAGGCAGGTGCTGAAGTGTTAGGGGCAGGGGCTGGATATTTAGCAGCAGAGTCGGGAAGAAAGGAAGCTAAGAAGCTTGCACAAGCTCAACTAGCAGATGTTCAGGCTACGGGTAAAAAATTTGAAGAAATGCAGTATGACCCCACTCGCTATGGACAAGAACGCGAATTTATACAACAAAGAATTGCTGGCGGAGGTATTACTCCACAAGAGAAACTACTTCAGCAACAGGGAGACATTCGCGCAGCAAGAGCAGGAGCTGCTGCCAGACTTTCCGGAATGGAGCAGCAGGCTCGTATGGGCAGAGGGGCGACTGGGGCGGGGTCTGCATTAGCTGCGGCTTTAGCTGGCGGTCAGTCTGTGATGGGAACGCAAGCTGAGACTAATCTAGCTAGAGAAGCCTCTGCTAGTCAGCGTCTGGAACAAGACATACAGAGACAAACTAATCTCTCTCGTCAACAGACATCGGAAGAAGCAGATCTAGCTCAACAACAAGGAGCATTTGGATTGTCAAGAGCAGACCGAGCAGAAGCAGCTAGAAAGGCTATGAGGGACTTGGCTCAAATTAGAGGACAAACTGCAGGAAAGTTAGCAGGAGACGTTACAAATTTAGCAGTTAGAGGAATTGAGAGTTTTGAAAGCCCAATGCAAGAGGCGCAAACGACACAACCTCCAACTCAACCACAGCAACAACCCCCATCAATGCAAACAAAAGCCGGAGCTGCTTGGCAAGTCAGTAATCAATATACCCCGCGTAGGACTAATATGCAACCTCCTCCGCGTAATCAACCAATGCCAGCACAAAAGCCCATTGGTCAATTTAATCAGCAGAATGCTCCACAGCCAGGACAAGGTCGAGGCTATGGCGTATTAGCTCCAGTAAGTCAAGCTGTTCAACAAGGTCAGCAGGCAATCGGGAAAGTTCAAAGTACAGTGGATGAAGCAAAGAAGAAAGCAGAAGAGTTTACAAAGAATCCCCTTGGTTCGTTTGGAATAAAATTTTAAGGAGAAGATAATATGACTCGTGGAGAGCGCACTCGCCGCCGGGTGGAACAAGGCAGAGTTCAGAGAGAAAATAACAGAAAGAAGATAGAAGAACAGAAAAATCAACTCGGAGAGAAGTACAATGATTATGTAAATCAAAGACGAATGATTTCAAGAAAGCCAATGACTAATCAAAACCGTATCGCAAAAAATCAAGAAATAGATAAACAATTTGGAGTCGGCAGATTTAGGAATCTTCGTAACAATTTAGCTCAACCTGCAGCTCCTGCTGCTGGGGCAAGTCCTGCAGCATCGTTAGCAAACAGCGGAATGACCGGGCAGACGTCGGCAATGGGAGTGCCCACGAGAACTCCGGCAATGGAGTCCCCAACTCCCCCTCAACCCACAAATCCTGCTCAGCAAGAACAGCCACGAACAATGGGACCTGCTCAACAAGAACAACAAATGAAAGACCAGCTTATGCCGCCAGCAGGTCAGCCCCAAGGCGCTCCTCCTGCAGGAGCACCTCAAAACGCTGCACCAATGGGACAACCTCCGCAAGGAGTAGGAGCTTCACAAGCTCCAGCACAGGACAGCAGCGCCCTTGATCAGCAAATCGCAGCCCTACAAAAACAAATAGCGGATTTGCAGGCTCAGAAAAAGTAATATACAATAGGGGAGGGGTAGTGTGGCTAGGGGATATTATAAAACACCAGAAGAAATAGAAGCAGAGCAACTGCTTCAGGCTGAGCAGTTTCCTGATGCAGCCCCGAGCGATATTAACCCTACCCAGACAAATAGAGATGCTATTATGAGATTAGTGCGAAGAGCGCCCGCAGCTCAGTCTATTATGGAACCGCCCTCGGCTCCGGAAACTTTTGAGATATCTCCTGAGATGAAGAGATACGGCTACAATCTATTTGGAATGGACCAGCTTGCGCCAAGCGATGTGGAAGTTCCTTTTCCAGTAGATGAAGAACCTACAGAAGAAGCTCAGCCAGACAGAGCCCCTGCAGCACTTGAGGCTCCCGAGGTCGAACAACCTGAAGCGCCTGCTCCTCAAAGACAACCCACTTCGCCACAAGAGGAGGATATGGGGTCAAAAGAAATGCCTAGTAGTGCTTTGGTAGCTTCCGAAAGTCTTCAACAACCGCCTATACAACAACAGTCCGATATCGACAAGATGCTTAAAAAATCAGAAGAGGATCAGGATCGCATTGATCTATTAAAGCAAGCAGCTAAAGTTAGAGATTCCATTATTGGATTTGGTGGCGGGTTTGATATAAAAACCGACACTAGCATGTACGACGAAATGGCACAGAGAGCCCAGCGTCCTATGAAGAACATGCTGCTTAAGCAAGAGCTTGAGAATACGCAGGCAAAGAATGACCCCAGTAGCCAGGTGTCTAAACTCACTCGCAAGTCTCTTCAGGATTTGGGAATGGACATGACTGGCTTGGAGGGAATTTCCTATGCGCAGCTAGAAAAACTATACCCATCTCTTACTCAGGCTTTGTACGTTAAAATAAAGGCAGAGTCAGACCGTGAACAAAAAATAGCAGCTAACGAAGCTAAGGACCAAGTAAAGCAGATTAAAGCAGACGAAAAAGAAAAAGCTAACTACTTTAAAACGCAAACCAGTATTGACAGAATGATTAGTCAAATGCAAAAAGGCAAATCTTTTGTAGGGTACGAGCAGGCTAAGCAAGCGAAAGCCCTCCTACAAGATGCCGTGACGTCCAAAGACCTACAAAAAAAGGTACAGAACGCGGCAGGCTTCATGAACTACGCTAAGGTCGCTCAAGGGGACGATTCCGTAGTTCGTTCTGAGGATATGAAAGTACTGGCAGGCAGCATGGGGTTCGCTAGCCCTTCAGAAATGTTAAGTAAGATCGCTTCGAGAGCACAAGGTTCTCCGTTCTCCCCAGCAGAATTGCAAATGATGGGCAAGGTAGTAGATACCATCATCTCAATTAAGAAGAGCAATCTACGTCAACAAATTAGTCCTTTACGTAAGAGAGCAGAAGCTAACAACTATGATCTTTCGGAGAGCATTGACCCCAACCTCTTACAGGAAATTGAAGCAGGGGACGAACAGTTGAGCCCTGCTCAGAAGTTAGAAGAATTAGATAAAAAACTGAAGTCCAACCAGGCTAGAATTGAAGAACTTCGTAGCCGCAGGGGTAAGTAATGGCTTTGTCTAGAGAAGAAGAACTTGAACTACAGAAGCTAGAAGAAGAGCAGTCACTGCTTACTTCTCAGCTTGATGAAGTTAGAAGCCAACTACAGCCTGCTGCAGAGCAGGTAGAGCTGGCTCAAGCTCCAGAGACTAGTATGCTTGAGGCTGGCGCTAGGGGCGCAGCTCAAGGACTTACGTTCGGAACAGCTGACGAAATGGCAGCTGCTTTAGAAGCAGGTCTTACAGACAAGCCGTACGAACAAGCGTTAGAAGAATCAAGAGCAGAATATAAAGCTGCTGAACAAGAATATCCGCTAACCACATTAGGCGGAGAAATAGCAGGCGGAGTTGGTCAAGGCATAGCACTCACTGCTGCAGCCGGACCCGCTGGTGCCGCAGCTGCTGGTGCGGGAGCTTTAGGAAAACTTCGCAGAGCCGCTCAGCTGGCTAAAGGTGTCATCCTTCCGTCTAAGGAAGCTGGAGCTGTTAAAAACATTGCGAAACTCGCAGGCTCGGGTGCCGCCATCGGCGGAGCTACTGCGGTCGGTAAGTCGGAAGAAGAAGGTCTTGCCCGTCTGAAAGAGCTTCCTGGTGGCGCTGCCAGCGGAGCAATCGTCGGAGGAGTCATTGGAGGAGTCGGAGCAGGTCTGGGAAAATCAGGAGAACTGATTTCTAAAGCGATAGATGAAGGCAACATGCCTTATTCCATAAAGATGATCAGAGACTCTTGGAGACAGGGCTTAGAGGGGCAGGGCTTCATTTCGATGAAGGACAAGTCCAAGGTTAGTTCAGAGTTCTTTGACGCTGCAGACCGAGCCGTTAGTAAGATAAAAAACACCACAGAAGAGTTAAGTCTTCTAAAAGAAGAAATTCTAAAAAATACAGATCAAACCGTTCCGATTGTAGCTCCCATTCAAACCGCAAAACAAAAACTACAGAAGCTAGTGGACGGAGGAGTAGCTGACGCAAAACCTATACTAACTTTACTTAGTAAGTCTAGCGCAACTATGGCAGGAGCTGATGAAATAGTTCCTGTTCAAAATGCAGTAAATCTCGTGCGTAGATTGAGAGAAGGGTATAAACCGGACACTAGCAGGTCAGTAAAAGACGCAATTGAAGAAGCCATTTCTGAAATCAATATGTCTGTAAGAACTGTCCTAACTCCAGAAAAATCAATCGCAGCTTTGCAAAAAACAGAAAAACCAGAATTGCTGCAAATGTATAGTAAGTATTTAAATCCGGAATCTTCCGAGTTTATCCCTAACCAAGTTTTAGCCTCCACGGATAGTGATGCGAATTATGACAAGGTATTTAAGTCTTTAAAAAGATCTTCGGATATTGCTAGAAAAAAAGGAAAATCATTTCTAGATAAGTCTGACCAGGAAATCAGTTCCGCAGTTAAAAAACCTGTTAATAAAAAACCGCAACAGGATTTCCGCAAATTGACAGATATAGAAGTAGAGGGTTTAAAAAAAGATTACGAAGCATTGGCAGAAAATTACCCACTTGCAAAGCTAGACTCCTCTATACACTCCCTCCTGAACGCTCAGGAACTTCTGGGTATTGAAGGAACCGCTAAATCTGTGGTTGGCAAGTCTGCCGCTAGAATGAAAGTATTTAGTAATCTTCGTTCCCAAACTGCAGACACCGGAGCTGGAGAGAAAGCGTACAAGCTATACTCAGATGCTTTGGAAGAGATGAGAAAATCGTACGCTCCTCTTGCAGAGGAAGTTGAACAGATTACTAGAAAGCCTGTTGAGAAACTTGAAGTTAAAAAGTTCCTCGAAGGTGCAAAGCTTGGAGACAGCGCAAAAGAGACAGGTCTCATTAAGTCGGTCATAGGGGCGGCTGGTCAAGTCGCAGCTACCGGAGCTAACATTGCTGGACAGATTAAGGGCGCGGCAGCAAGGGGCGCCCCTGGTCCTATTCCCGGTCTTCCAACCTCGCTAGCTACTCGTCCTATAGTCACCACTCTGACAGTAGCAAAGCAGTCTATTGATGACGTAGCTAGGGCTAATCCGGACTCCCCAGTATGGAAGTTCATGGGAGAGCAAGTCGACCAAGCCTTGTCTACGAAAGATGAAGTTCGTAGAGCTGCCATTTTGAACTCACTAATGCAGTATGAAAGTTTTAGAAAGTTAGTAGGCGATGGGCAAAAAGAAGAATAACTTGAGCTGAGGTATCCCGTGGACAGAGATGATAGACTTAATCGGATTGAAGAAAAGCTAGATCGGATTACAGAAAAGCTCCAAGAGACTAATATCACTCTTGCGGAAAATACTAAATCTCTTATTATCCACGAGAAAAGAACCGACATTGCGGAGCAAAAGCTTGCCGTGTTTGAAACTAAGTTCACGGAACAGACATTGCACGATCAAGTTGTATTGGATGGAATAGAGAAAAAACTGGCACCAATCTACAGCCACGTTCTAGTAGTTAATGTCTTGGTGAAATATGTGGTCCCTAGCGTCGCCGCAATCTTAACATTCTTATTTAAGCTTGGCATCCTTAAATATTAGCAGCAGCCGCTTTCCATAATTAGACTCTGCCATCTTTCTATTTGCAGCTGTTTTTGGATTTAAGCACGTCAGATAATCCTGGTACATTTCAGCTTGAACTGCGTCTTCCACATTCTGGTACTCTCCGTTAAAGTAATCCACAATTTCATCGCTTAGCGCGTTAACACCGTCTCCCATTATATCCACGTCGGTTAAACTGTCGACAAAAGAATTGATGTCGTCCGACCGATAGGTATTTCCAGTGGCGTTTGAGATAGTCAAGCCGCAGCGATTTCTAATGTTGTTTCTAGTGTAACAATCCCGGCGTTCCGACACCGTCTTGTTCATGTTTTCTGAGCTATACTCCCCGTCGGGATCTTTCTTAAAAGCGCCAGAGACGTACTCTGCCATAAACTGATTGAGATATTGAAGCTGGGAATCATCCAGCTTCTTTAAATAATCCATGTCCAGAATCTCAAATCTAGTCTTCGCGTTTAGCCGAGGGTTTAATGCTGGGTACTTGTCTAGCTCTCTCTTTTTTCGCGGCTTCTTTTTCTCTTCGGACATAACTTCCTAATAACTTATCGAGGTTTATATTGCATACGGCTTTATCTAAAAACAAATAACGGTCGTTTTTTCTGGACAAGGTAAGCATATCTAAAAATACACCGATTCGTATGGGATTTGTTGACCAGTTCTCGTAGTGATAGTACAGGTGGATCGTACACACTCTGAAGCTTCCGTCCTGAATCCTAAACTGTTCCTGGTAGTATCTAATATCAAAGCTATCACTGTCGAACTCTTCGTCTAATCCTTGACTAGCAATCTCTGCTAACTGTTCGTCGGTTAACTTAGAAGTCAATCGCCAACCCCACCCCGATCCTCTTATCAGTAGAGGCAGTGCCTACTACCCTCAAATTTCCCGTTAGAGGGGCTACAACTACTACTCCATAGTCAGTCCTAGCTAGATCATCCAAAGCCTTCTGAGCCAGCAATCCGAGCGTAATAGCTGCGCCTCCACTCTTGGAGACTTTCGAAGAGTCTACTTCTGTAGAATTGACTACATAAATTGTAGTGTCTTCGGTCTCGGTCGTTTCAACAACCACTGTCCCATCTTTGTCCTTAACTTCTTTGGTCACTTTAGTTTTCTTAGTATCTACCGTTTTCTTTTCAATTTCTACGATCTTTACTACTTCTTTTGTAACCACTTTAGGTTTGGGCGTTAGCACGTAACGCCCCACCAGTAGACAAGAAATGGCAACAATAACTGTAGTTTTGTTTAAAAGAGACGACATTAGAACTCCATAGTCCGCTTTTGATTCAGGTAGTTGATGACCTGGAGATAGTCTTTAGCATTTTCAACGAGAGGCTGTGTGATCAGTGGGCACTTGGAGAACTTAATATTTACAACGAAGAACATAATCTGAACTTGACGATCAGTTGTTCCATTTAGAGATTCGTCACACTTCAAACTAACTGTTTCATCAGCAAAGCCATCCTTAACAGCATTGTTGCCGACAGCCCAATATTCGTCACGAATCAATTCTGTGTAGCTCTCTTTGGTATGCTTTCCTGATGTGCGAGAGATTACCCTCTGGTCCATCTTTTCTAGCAAACTCTTAATGTAGTTCAAGCGAGAATCCACCTGTTGCGGGATATCCCCACCAGTGGAGCCGTTGGCTCGGTGAGACATGATAGTGCCAAGTTCGGTAACAAATCGAATAGGACTATTTTGAAGAATGTGAAACCCCATACTAGCAGCAAATACGGCTACAGCATGAACAGGTCGACGCAAGGTATTGACGTAGTTCATAAGCTCAACTCCCGCCATAACGCTACCGCCTGGAGTATTTAGAACCAGGTAGATAGGGGCAGAAGCCTCCCCTTGCTGAGATACTGCGGAGAGTTCGTGCATAACTTCTCCAACAGAAGAGGGCGTAACTGGACCCCGCAGAGTGACGGTATTTTCGCTGGTGAGAACAAGTTCTTTTGCGAATGCTAGGTTTGAGAAAGCAAGGATAAGAGCTGACAACAACATGGAAATTTTCAAGGGTGCCTCCGAAATACTTTTTGGTTATGAGGATTTGTAAATAGTTCTCTAATATACATTTCCTCGAATTCATCGTAACACGAAATCATTGAATCAATAGTAGGATACATTACACTAATAGGACATAGTTCGTTGGAAGTAGTAGAGCGGTGGGGAGTACCGCCAGAAACATGATCTCGCAGAAGTAGGCAGTGCCCGAGTTCGTGATATATCAAAGCTTTTTTCTGAGCGGTAGATAGGACTTGCCAAGTGCTCTCAGATAGTTGTACGGTATTTGTAACAGCAAAACAGCGACCAACTACATTGTCGGGTAGGGCGGGGACAAAATATATTCTGAGCTTATAAAGGTCTAGAGGCACGTTGTATTTTTTTGCGTCATTTTTAAAATCATTAAAGAACTGACTAAACTCCGGGTCAACATAAATAGGAGAGTTAGTAAACTTGCTCCACCCCAAGATAGAAAAGAGAATCACCACAGTTAGTGATAGAATTCTAATCAGGCTTGATATTGTCGACTTCATTTTTAACCCTCTTACTACTACGTTTATATTTTACCATAGTCTTTTCTCTTTTCAAAACTCTTCTTTTTTCATTTTCCATAGATGTCTTTTTATCGTGACACTCTTTGCAGATAGCTTGGAATCCATCAACCGTGCAAAACAGTCGGTCAATCACAACATCCCAAGACTCAGACCCTTCCACCGGAATAACAGGCTCAATGTGATCAATCTTAATTTCTTTCTGCCCGACAATTTTACCGCATAGAGGATTAGAGCACTTGTACATACCCCGATGTATTCTAGCTCTTTGCTTACAGGTCTGCGAAGGTTTCCAAAACCTGGAGGCTCGTCTTAGTACGGACATGATAAACGCCTTAAACTTCTTGTCTTTGTTCGATTCCATCTTTCAACACCTTTCTGTCCTTACATTCAAGACACATAACCAGGGTGCCTACGTTCGGCACTGAGTATTTTTTTAAATCTTTCGCTCCACACTTGCTACACTTTTCGGACTCTTTAATCTTCTTTAAAGTGCTTCCTTTTTTCACTCCCTCAATAATACTCTCAACAGATATATTATCGGTGTTACCCTTAATATAAATGGTTGTTTTCTCGAAGGCGGAGTGCAGCGTTGCAATCTCTGCCTTTAGTCTTTCGTTGTCACTTTTTAGTCTTCTGTTTGCTGTTTTTAATTCCCGTATTGTCTTCTCCGAGCCTTCTTCTTTATCACCGCGCCTGCGACTTTTGCCCATTAAAATCCCTCTAGCTACTAAACTTGAATACTACTCCGTCGAGAGAAACCATATTTCCATCTATCAGTATATCATAACAGAACCTAACTTCGTCAGTGTCTCTTATGAAAAATACCATAGGTTTTAAGTCTTTGTTTATAGGAATAACATCATAACGTTCGGGGTACTTAAACCCCGTAGATGTCTTTACTAACAACCTGGGTACAGCATAAAACCATGTAAAATTGGTGAGTCGAATTATATCAGGCTTCATTGCAAAAACCGCTATGCTCCTAACAGGATAGTACTTCCCGTCCTCGCAAAGGACCTCGTCCCCAACTTTTAGTTTAGGCAAATCTAAGTACTTACCTTGAGCGGTAGCGACTTTTAAATTCATTAGACCTCACAGAATACCACATTGAGACACCGGAGTGTAGAGCGTGTATTGTGGAGTTATTGGTAACTACAGCATCGTACTCATCGGAAGTTCCGAGGAGTTGCTCGCTGATATGGGTATCTGTAGTAACGAATCCTGGACGCTCAACAAGAACTATCAACGCCCCGGCTGCTTTTAGATATGCCCGTTCATTGGGAAATCTTGCATCAGTTACTACGATGTCAGCTCCTTCCTTATTATTTTGTGCAAAGATTTCTAACCAAATGTCAGGATTAACGTTGTTGCGAATAATGTCCGTACCTACCAGCTGAAGCCCGTGGCGAATAGAAGTGATTACTGTTCCTTCAAATTTCATAACCTCTGCGCGAGCGGCTTCGCTTATGTGGATACTTTTGGATTCTACCAACGTACTAAGATGCTCTAGCTGAGAACGTGTGATTTTAATAGGTTCCTCAAATGGAACTTCCTTAAGACTCTGATCGTCAAGGTGCGATCTTTTGATGCGGAATACCTCAGAGAACATATCCTTCAAAGCATCGGCAAGTCCTACACGAATAAAGCCGTGGCGAGAAACTAATGCTTGAGCAGCAGAATCTTTCCCCGCAAGTTTACGACCAGCAAACGCAATAATCACTCAGCCTCCCTTTCGTAAAATACACCATTCTTTTCTTCATCTTCCTCAGAAATGTACCCTTCCTGCGCAAGCTTAGTCATAAAGATACTGAGGACTACGCACTCCAACTGAGTGTGGCTTGCCGTATGATCCCAATGCTCCAAGTGAGCCAGCTCGTGCGCTAGATAGCGAAGCAGGTCCATCATAGAGTATGGTCTGATCTTATCCGTAATAACGTCATGGTAGTTGATATAGAGGGTAATGCGGTAATGTCGAATATCTTTGTAGGTTATCAATCCGTGACAATGCTGGAAACGCTCCTTGTTCCCAGACTTGGATGAGATTCTACGCAACTGCTTTAAATGCGGAAGCAAGTGCGCAACAGCATCAATGTAGTCTCTCATCCATTCGAGCTTCTTGGTGATAACCATTCGGCTACTCCGTTACTTCTTCTTCTTAACAATAGCGGCACGATATGCTCGCATAGCAGCAGTGACAGTAGCGTTGCCTTTAGCCATAGCCAGCGGAGCTAGAGTGTCTACGAACAACTCCTCTGTACTGAGTACATCAAAGTTGTTATAAGTTTTCATGCAATTCCAGGCTTTGCGAACTCCATTCATACAAGCAATCCACAACTTCATGCCAGAGAACTCTGCGTGATCTTGCTTCTTATATTTCTTATTAAAGCGAGCCGACATATAAGCCAGGCTGTAGTAAGGTAGGCGAAGGTGGCGTTTGGCAATCTTCTTAGTGTCAATCGTTTTATATTCGCTGGGAAGCTCGATACCATTAGATACAAACCGAGCGTTGATCTCGCCATAGTCAAAAGCGTCACCGTTTTGCCACAAAACTGTCGATGCCTTGTCCATCAATTCTCGCAAAGGTTCTAGTAGTTTTTTATCATCCAGGAGACTCTTTTCGTTACCTCGCTGATCGGAGTAGAATATCTTATCTTCTCCTATCCATTTAGCAGACCACGACATAATAGCGCCGTCTTCGATCATCATATCCGGACCAAGGTTCTGGTCCCAGGCACCCCATGCCCAGTACTTCTTTGGCTTCGTTTCAATATCTACGACAAGCACTCTTGGAAGATCACGTTCGATCTCCAGCCCGTGAGTGTCGAGACAATGTTTAATAGAGTCGGGGGTACGAAGATAGCCAAACTTAGATTTGAATAGTTTCGCAATGGCGTGTCGAGAATGACCCCGCTTGTGCTGATCTAGTACAAACTTGATCTCTTTATTTTCCCATTCTCTTTTATTCATGAATCCTCATTGAGTTAATCTCATACTGTTTTCCATATATTCGCGAGACAACATGAAATACATTCCAATAGAAAGAACCACGACTCTTTCCAAAGATTCACGCTGTTCAATATCTAATTCGGGAACTTCTAATTCTCCTTGTACGATGTCTACCACTCTAGCAACCCACTCGTCGTTCAAAGAAACAGAACCTATTGAACGTGTTGATTTACTCATTTATTGTCCTCAAGATAGATAGCTTTTTTATTATCGTTAAACTTACTGATCTTAGGAGAAGCCACAACTAAGTCTACAAATCTACGCTCTAGCTTAATATCGACTAGGCAGCCCCCATCATACTCATCCATCGAGATACGACACCCTATCATTATATCATAACAACTTGGGTGTTCAAACAAAGGATCTTTAGATTGGAATATCCAACTGTCTCCGTAGCGTTTTGCGGATTCTAAGGTTTGAGACTTTATGTGCAGATTGAATAGCCCCCACTTAAGATCGGCGTCGAATGACTTGCTAGAAGCCTCATAAATCTTTAGGTCTGGAGGAGTGACACTATTGCGCTTTCTGGCTAAGTAAATGAAGTATACGCCCCATTCAGCCAGTTTGCCGAGCATGATGTCTTGTTTGATTTTCTCAGCACTAGTTTGCTTTCGCAGTGCATAACAGTCTATGTTAGTCAGATATGAACGCTCTGCAAAGTGTTGGCAGATCTTTACAATATCCGAAGATAGATAGAAACTTTTTATAGTTTCCGGTACCTCATGTACCATTAGTGGAGCGCAGCTTGAGGTTCTAGGTTGTGCGGCTTGAAGTGCTGGCTTCCTGTTTTACAAGAACAACATACCAACAGTAGTACTAAAAGTAATTTCATGCATCCTCCGGAATAAACTCTCGTTTCATTTCGTAGTCTAAATTACGAACATAGTTTCTAACTTCTTCTTTGCGAGATTCGTGTACTTGTTTAACTAGGACATGTTCGTTAACTTCTCGCTCAGTAAGAGGGCGAACCTTGGGCTCCATAAACAGCTCAACCATTTGCAGGATGTCCTCGGCGACCTCCTCTTGCGACTTTGCACTGTTGAGCTTGACCTTAATGTTCTGTACCATGTGACTACGTTTTGCGTACATATTAACCTCGCATATAGTGTAACGCAAGAATCATAACAAAAAGGATTAGAAAAGGTCTCATTCCTTCTCCCACCCAGGAAGAGTCACTTCTTCTTCGTACTGACCCCCCAACATACACATACGAGAAACTGTAAGTTTGTGCGTCGGTTTGATTAGTCCGAACTGCTCTAGTAGGTGTAGCACTTTAGAGGCATGTTCTGTCTCATTGTAAGAGTAATGTCCTGTATTTTGACTTCTAATCTCAGACGCTAATAGTTTTACTACGGTGCTGCGCTTCATTGTAAAATCCTTGGAATAGGAGGAGAAACCTCCGTGGGGTGCTCTTCTGATATATTACCACCGCGAGACTCAAGATCATAGCGAATTTTGTAATTGAATAGTTGAGTCTTTAAGTTGGCAATGCTTATCGCCTGTTTCGCACAAACACTTACCAGTACAAAAAACACTAAGGATATGATAACAGCTAACATCAATGCCCTTCTCTTAAATTTTTAGCAACTTCTGGCTTCGCTACCAGCGGCATTGCCAGGAGAGTGGTATTCTCCATGCAGTATTGTACGACAGGTTTTGCTATGTCTATTTGGTCCTCCCTACAAGTCGCAACCAGCTGATCGTGAACCTGGAGACTAACCCAAGCATCCAGTCCCTTAGCCATAAACTCCTTGGTCATGGCAACAGCTGCGCGATTAACTACCGAAGTAGCCGCTGATTGGATTGGAAAATTAAGAGCGTTGTTTAGAAGATTATTATATTCTTTGCGGATAACTCTAAGCTCCTGATAGGAAACTCCCGTCTTATAAGAAATCTTTTTTAGATTGCGGAAGTCCAGGATAGCATCCCCAAACTTCTCGTAAATCTCTTTAGCTCTCGGAAGATGTCTAACTCTACCAAACTTACTAGTAACTTTTCCAGTAGTCTTGACTTCCTTTAGGTATCTGTCCATTTGAGCTTTTAGTTTAGGAAAGGCTTTGAAGTATCGTTTGATGATTACTTCTGCCTCATCTTCTGAGATGTTTAAACTCTTAGCAAGTTTGTAAGCTTTCATACCATAACGAATACCGAGGGCATACGCTTTGGCGTCCTGCCTAATTTGGGGATACTTCTTCTTCAAGAAGTTGGGAGCTTTCTTATCAGCAGAAGCATCGGCAATTCCCTGAGCCATGATAGCAATAACAGAATACATATCCAAGTTATCTGTAAAGATTTTAATTAATGGCTCATCCATCGCATCGTCGGCAAAGCACCTCGGCTCTAAACTCTCGTAGTCATCGTCAATGAATACGTAACCGGAAGGAGAAATAACAAGCTCTCGAATAGTGTCATTGTATTTTTTTACTAATGGATGTTCTTCGCTGTCCTCATCTTTTGGGCGAGGTAATTGCTGAAAATCACTTGAATAGCGCCCACTTGTAGTGCCGTGTTGTTTGAATGACGGATAGTAAATTCCGCCTTCATGCTTCTCCAGGAAGCGTTCGTAGTAACTACTCTTGATCTTGTTAAGCTTGTTGTACACCCTAAGCTTCTCTGCCCATGGAAACTTCGGGGCAATGCTCTCAACAAAGTCTTCGTTAAACTGCGGAGCGCCCTTGCCTGTTTTAGTAAGAGGTTCAACACCTACAAAATTAAAGATCAGATTACCAAGTTGTGTCTTGGATTGAATGTTAATCAAGTACTCACACTCTTCTGTCTTCCTATGAAGAGTTTCCTGAATAATTCGAATGTCCAACGAGGAGAGCCGCCCAGGCTCATTGGTAAGCAAGAACTGTTTCCAGTTAGACTCCTCCAGAGCCTCCACAGCCTTCTTGTTTATAGAGAACTTGCCCGTTGCGTTTATTGGCAAAGCTAATTCACCAAGCTTACAAACCTCCTGAGCAAAGGAACCTTTGTTTGATACTACATACTGCTCTAGCGTAGAGGTAATGTACGCTTCCCATTCGGGCATGGCATAAAGAGAATCAATCACTTCCTTTTCATACTCCGAAATCTCTTTAGTGATCTGCTCGTATAGCTCCACCAATTGTGCCAGGTTTAGATGGACACCTCGGTGCTCCATTCTAATCGTCACGTATTTCTGCAATGGCATCACTTCGTCTTCGTAGAACAACTTAGTAAGCCCCTGCTCCTCAAGCCTCTTAGAGTTCAATTCAAAGAGCCTGAGAGTCATGTCTACGTCAGCGCAAGCATACTTGGCAACCGGAGATAGATCGCCCTTGTAGATATCTTTGTCCTTCCCAGTCCACTTACCCCCGTTGGCTTTCACGGACTCCTGTAGATCCAGTTGTTCTTGGTTAGCGGCATCCTGTTCGTCCAATCCCAACTCTGCTGCTTTAACAATACAGAGTTCTTTGAGACCGAAAGGACCGTCTTCATTAAGCGTATGCTCCATGAGAACAGTGTCCGCATATAGGGAAGATAGTAGATTAATTTTAAAATAGTTGGCAGTTACGCGAACGTCAAAGGACGCATTGTGCATGATGACGTTCTTGTTCTTCAGTATAGAAAAGAGCTGACGCACCCGCTCGTCAGTATAGAACGGGTGTCGCATGAGCGAGTGCAGCTCCTTGTTCCAAGTGAACATAGGGAAGTAGTATCCGAACGCAACTTTACCTGTAAAAGAAAATCCAATTACAGTATCTTTGCGCACGTTTAGACCAGTAGTCTCGGTATCGTATGCGATGTAAATGTGGTCCTCTAAATGAGCAAGAGCTTCCTCAAAGGTTTTCTGAGAATCAATTAGGGTGTATTTCTTACCAGAGATTACGTTTCCCGACCAATTCATTTAGCTCCCTCTGAACGGTAGTCTTTACCTTCTGTAGCTTATTATACGCTTGAGTATAGCGTTTGAACAACTCACTATTTGATTGCAAACCAGAGTCCTTGCACAACTCTTCTGCTAGGCTATTGTGCAGCGTCTGTAAGTTTTCGAATTTAAGTTCGTCTTCGTCAAGTTCTTCTACGGTTAATAGTGTTTTCATTCTTCTACTCCGGATAAATGTAAAGCAGGCGTTCTGTTCTTTTATTATAAGTTCCACTAGATACGCAAAGAGCGCACATCAAGCGATTCTTGCGGATCTATACTATTCCATATTCAGAATAGAAGTAATCTCTTCCCACAGTTTCTCAATGTTGATGGTATCCTGGTCGGAATACTTCTTTAGATTACGAACATACATCTCGATGTCGTGTAGCTTACAATGATTAGCCGAAGCTTTACGGAATACTTCAAGCTCTTCTTTATCTTCGTAAGGGTCGAACTCGTATATGATTTTCATTAAGAGTCTCCGTATTTCAGCTGAACTATAAAGCTACGGGTAATGTGCTTGTTCCTTAACATTATACGTCTTTATGACAACCTCAAAAACTGGCTTACCCAACTTGAGCATAGTCTCTTTCATGTTTTTAGAGCCCCGGCTTTCCCCGTCCCAGATAAGAAGCAGGGCATCTGAGTAGTCCGCCATTTGCTTGTTGCGAATAGGTCCGGCTGCCCTACCGTGAGTGTTCCAATCGGCTGGAAACTCTTTGTACTTCCCTTTAAGTCGGTGTTCCAATAGAGAGTCCGCGAACAGTACTTCGGTAAGGTACTTAGCCGCTGCGTCTACTCCGTCTGCTCCACCTGATACTATCTCGTCGGGGAATCCAACGTAGGTTAGAATCAATCCCTTTAGGAAGTCTGGGTTGGGTTCAATGGTTCGGCTACCGGCGATTAGCAGTTTCACTTTATCTCCAAGTTCAGTAATGTAAAATCTGACTCAGGTAATACCTCCATGCTATTGTCCTCTGGAATAACCGATGCCATTAAGAATGTCATGCCGTATCCGCCTTTGCGACAAACATAAACGCTTCCACTATTCCCGTAGAACTTGTAAGCATCGTCTAAGAGTTCGACCTTAGATATGCCACTGTTAATGCGCCAACTATCGGAGCCTGCGTATCCGCCATACCATCCCCCCATGACTCGATAGGATGTCTTTTCACCTAAGAATATCTTTAGTACAACCCATCTGTCAGGAACATGCTCACTCATACTATTCTCCTAAAATAAAAGTGAGTAAGGCAGGACGCGACTCCTGCTAGTTTTCATTGGGCGTAGCCTCTGCCCTACGCTCATACCACATCGTCCGGTCGAGAGGATGTGTCGATGCCAATTAAAACGGAGTTGCCTCACTCCTGCGTGTCTCCAGTGGCTTCTAGGTTATTGCAGATTATCCCTAGAAATTATGATGTCGCTACGCTCACCACAGCTTTCCACGCCGCTTACTCAAACATATTGTATCATAAGTTATTCGGCAGTCCAAGTCGTAGTATTGGCTCTGTATTGTGGCAACGGCTCTTCACTTTTATGGCACAGAGCCTTGTCTTTGAAACGAATGCGGTACTGCGGATAGCATACGATGCTGCCTCCGATCAGTTCAATAACGTGCAGCTGCTTCCAATGTTCCGGATGCGCAGACAAGTCGTTGTATCCGACGTAATCAATAGTGAATAGATACTTACCTTCGAGCACTGCTTTGTTAATCTTAACGGCACACGACATATACTTGAGTTGTTCGATAACGAATACGTCAATCTGTTCGCTGATGTTGTCCCACATCTGAGAATCCGACACGGTGAGTCCGTCATCGTTCTCTTCTGTAGTTAGGGCAGAAGCAGGGAGCCCTGTGTACAGAGCCCCCGTTTCTAATAGAACGCTGAACTGCAACGCCTGATTCTTTAGCGCACGAACGGACACGAGGATGCCCTTGGTGAACTCTCCGTGTCCTTCGACACGGTCGAACATATATTCGTTGCGCACTAGTAATTGAACGGGGGGCGTGGACTTATTCACTTCAAACCCCCCAAGCCAAAGCCGCTATAATAACTCATTTTAGCCATCCAGCACTTACAGCAATTAACACACTAATAAACCAGAAAACAACAACTATCAGTAAACATACAAGTGCAAAACCAGCCATTTCGCGCGCTTCTTTTTTTAGAGAAGCAATTAGCCATAACAATGCAAATAAGCTAAGCATGGTCCCAGATATCACCAGAAAGTTGTGTGTGCTTTCGCTCATTTCAATTCCCTTGCTAACTTCTGCGCATCTTCCAGCCATTGCTGCGATTCGTCGTGCGCTAATACCATTCCAACAAGGGTTTCAAGCTCAGCAATACGTTGCTCATACCCTTGGCGCGACTCAGCAAGACACTCCAGCCACTCAACTCGCGCTCTCTGGTATCCGTGGGAGTCACCGGCAATAAAACCGTCCACAAATGACAGCATCCTACGCATGTCGCGGATGTGATCGCCTTCTCCGAACCTAAGCGACTTCCATGCCGCATCCTCAATCTCTTCTTCAGTCATTCACCCCTCACTGATTTAATTCTATCTGCAACCTCTTGCGCCAGGGGGTAGATACCCTGCTCACGGTAGTCGTCCCTACAGTCGCGGGTTAGCTCGTCTGTCCACATTGACGCAAGCTCATCCTCTAGGGCGGCAATACGGGTTAGTGCCCGCTGGTATCCGTGGGCATCTCCTGCGATGAAGCCGTTATAATGAGAGCACCATGCCAGCCCATACAAGTCTCCAGGGTGCTTGATAGCGTGCTCGTCCGATGCCCTATGTGCTGGCGTCTTTTCGGTGTATGTGTAGTTTTTTGTCACTTACTCCCCCTACTTTTACATTACATCAGAACAAATCAATATCTCCACCGTTATCTTTAGCTGCCTTCTTAGCATCTCTAAGCTCTTTCAATTCCATTCTCTCAATGTCCTCCAGCTCACGAATGTTACCAGTCAGACCATCCCAATGCAAGTCAGCAGAGAATAGTCTACCAGAACGGTTCTTCACGCAGTCAATGGAGAAGAACTTGTCTGTCTCTGGAGTACGCGAACTGTACCCTGGACGGTGAATCGTAAGGATGGCAGTACACGCTTGAGCAATAGATGAAGAACCCTTAGCTGAGTTGTATGACAGTAGTGGTTCGTCGATAGTACTAGACATCTTGTTTGGCTGCAAGAACACCAGCACCGCTTTGTTCATGTTAATCGCAATCTCACGAAGACCTTGAATAATTTCAGCACTACTCTGCGTAGGGTCGGAGTACTTCGACTGTACAAGTTCCAAGTAGTCAACAACAATCAATCTAAAATCGATACCGAGTTTCTTTTCAGTATTGATGATTGTCTGCTTCATCTCTTCGATACTCTGCCCTGTCTTAAACACGAAGCGCACGTTCTTATATTCGTCAGCGATGGTGTTAGCAATGCGAGTATGCTCTGCCTTGTTGTCCTGTCTGTAAATGTCATATAGCTTATCTCTATCCATCTTGGTGTGGCGTTGGATTAGCTTTTGGAATACGTCGTACTTGGACATATCAAAGCTAAAGAAAATGGAGGGGATTCCCAGCTTCGAAGTGTTGTTGTGTACGGTAACTCCAAGCGAAGTCTTACCAGACCCCGGAGGACCAATGATGCCATAGAGACGACCAACTTGAATGTGCAAGTTGTTATCCAAACAAGGGATACCAAACTTGAGAGTGTTCTTGTCAATGTCTTTAGCGTAGCTTACGAATAGGTTGGCGGTTTCTTTAATGTCATGTACGTCTGCTTCATCGTCAGCCCTAGCCGAAGTGGGGACTAGGGTTGACAAACGCTGCAAGAGTTCATCATTGGCTACAGAGTAAACTCCACCCTTCCAAGTAGGAGAATAGATTTGTGCGATGATGTTCTTGTAGATCTCCCCTTTGGGAAACTTGTCCTCTCCTGTGCGCTCCCCCTGCTGCTCCGCTGCAGACTTGAGGAAGTGGTACGTCTGCGTATCGTTGAACCCCAAAGATTTAAATGTAGACCCCAAGATCATGAGAGCATGACTACGCTCGCCTGACTCGAAGAATCCCAAAGAAAGCAGGTACTTCTCTGGAGTGAGGAACTTCGGTTTGCTAGACCAGTTTACCTCAGAGATATCGTAAGCTACCTTAGTGGTCTTGACTTCCGGCAGCTTTGGGGTCTTCGCCTTGAGCGCATCAATCAGACTGTTCTTCCCTGCGGTATTGAAGATAGACACGAAGTCTGAAGGAGCCATTGTGTTCCTAGCCTCTTCCTTAATTTCTTCGATAGAAGCTTCGGACAACGCAGAGTAGTTCAGAGGAATTTTATACAATCCAGTGTCTTGGTGCTTGCTCAGGGGCAGACGAAGGATACGGTTCGAGTTATAGATTTGACGGTCGAGGGTAGGCAGCCCCTCCCCCAAGTTGAGACAGATGTTCTTAACCTCAGCGGGAGTAAACGTTGCGTCCTTAATCGTAACCTCTACCTGGAATCCCTTCTTTCCAGAAAAGAATAGCGCGATGTTCTGTGGAGAAAACTTAGCGTCCTTCTCCAAACGTTTGCACAAAAGCTCAGCGTCTGCTTTAGCTTGAGTCAGGTCAGCCAGATTGTCGAAGTCCCAATAGAGCTTGTCTGTAACTGTGTCAGTGATGCCCGCCACAGTTCCGGTCTTCTTAAACGACTGATACTGCTCTTCGTTGTATAGAAAAGCAGAGGTGTAGTAGTCGTGGTTCAGGTCTAAGTTACGATAAACGTCAGTGCTTCGAGGAAGCAGAGTACCCTTATCGTTAACCCCCTTACACACGCGAATGTAATTCATATTCAAAATACCTCCAAATTAAAAGAGAGGGCTTCCCCTCCCCTTTTAGCTCTGCTTAAGTTCGATCTTGGCAATCATTCGCTTGACTACAAACTTCGGAATCTTAGTCATACTGACCTTGACTTCCTCTTTCTTTTCGTCTGACATCTTGTCGGACTTCAGCATACGCTTGAACTTTTCATCTGGAGCTTCCAGCTCGATGATAGTTCCAGGGCGTAGCATGTCCAGTACGTCTTCCTTAGCAGTAAGCTTCATGTAGTAGCGAGGCTTCTCACTTTGGTCGTCTGGGTTGTTTTTTGGTGCGAGAAGGAACTCCCCGATCTCTTTGCGAATAATGTTCTTGCGGTACTTCTGATCTTTTTCAAAAGCCATACTATCTCCTTAGAGTGAAATCTCATCGTGTGTTTTAGTTTCTGCTGGCACAGGCGCAGCAGGTTTCTTAGCAAATCCTACGGTCTTTTTAGCTGGCGCAGAAGGTTCCGGAGGCGGAGCTTTCGTTGCCTTCCTCTCTTCGATTTCCTCCGCCAAGTTCTTCTTAGCAGGAGCTTTGGTAGCTAGTTCATGATCGCGAGACTCCTCGTTATCAGTGGACTCTAGCACGAAGTTTTTTAGAAACACATACTTAACCGCCATACTCTCCGCCTTACCCACAGCCTTGTCTCCACTGTCGAAGGCATAGGCGAAGCTCCTACACACTTCGCGCTCCTCTGGCTTGTCGGCGTTAATGAAAGTAACCTCTACCCAAACATCAGCACGATACTCAGCGGACTGATCTCCGTACTTGTTTGTCTTCGTACCGCTAGTGATTTCCACTTTCTCTACGGATACTTTTGTAACGATGCCAGCATCAGCCAAGGGTTTGTGCAGGAGACGAGCAACATCGTCATGGTTAACCGCAGAGTAGGAGCGGTTGCCTCCCATCTGAATGGTCGCACCTTTGAATACAGACTGGACTTCCTTCATGATGTCAGCCATCTTTTGATATAGATTCTTACTCATATTAGTTTACCCCCATGTGCATCCCCATTTGTTTTCTAAACTCAAGCAGTGCCTCTCCCAAAGAATCTTCCGTTGATTGTTCCACGATCTGAATAGATACCTTATTCAGGTCATCAATAGAAGCTTCCACCAGCACAACACTACGCTTACCGTCTGGTAGCGTGACCAGCAGCACATTCGGATTCTGAAGTTTCTCTCGCTCCTTTTTCTCCTCTCGCTTAGGCGGAGCAGAATTCGCCCCATCAAGCAGAGCAATAAGCAAATCCAGGTCTGCTTGAGTAAGTCTCTTGGCGTGTGACCCGGCATCGAAGCCCACTGCCTGTACTTTCTTTACGAAGTCACCAACGGGCTCACCTCGCCTCTTTGCTAATTCGCCTACAGTCATTACATAAATTGACATTACTTCTCCTTAGTTTCTTGATAGATATCTGGTGTAAAAAATCCACGGTGACAGTGCGTCCAGTACTCGCAACGTCTACCGTAAGAGTAGCATGATTTAAAGTTCTTTTCAAATTTATTATCTCGGATGTTATCTAACATGGTTACAAACTTCTGTAACACTTCTTCCTTTCTAGCCTCGCCAACTGTATCCAATATTACCTGAGTCTTGAAGTTCTTTTTATTCATGGTCAAGTATCCAAACCATTCAATGTCTGGAAATGCTTGAGCATACAGCGGAAGTTGGTCTTTTGTTTTTACGGAATTCTT
>Ga0315902_10002473_pt1 | contig 28689 bp, 24 predicted proteins | sample LakEriMetagenome_9_FD_203523 | JGI IMG/M metagenome (GOLD analysis project Ga0315902, IMG submission 203523) | Freshwater fungal communities from buoy surface, Lake Erie, Ohio, United States - Buoy 12 MA117 | ecosystem: Environmental > Aquatic > Freshwater > Lake > Lake biofilm | place: USA...
GGGTAATTATTTAATTAGCGATCGTTACGTAGTATTGAAATTAGGCGTAGTACCTCTAGGTATAGCCAAACAACAGTGACCATCAAGCCAAAAGCTGCTCGCCAAGATTCCTTCTCTGGAACGCCCGCGGTTACACCTTTTTCAATTTGATCAAAATCAAGTACTAGGAACAAGCTCGCTAGCGCAACTCCTGCAACAGCAAGAAGTAATCCAAGACCTGAAACACCGTAGAAACCATAACCTTGGCCAACTCCGAAGAATGATGCAACTAATGAAACTAGTCCAAGGATGAAGTAACCAATGGCCGCACCAATCACCGCACGAGTGAATTGAGGTGTTGCACGCAGGGTGCCATTTCGATACATAACTAAAACACCAGCGAATGCTGCAACTGTTCCAATTACTGCTTGGCTAACAATTCCTGGGTAGTAAGACTCGTAATAACTGCTTAAGGTTCCAAGTGCTAAACCTTCTAGGGCAGCATAGGCAATAACTAAACCTGGTTTAATGTTTTTACTAAAACTTATAACCATTGCTAAAACAAATCCACCAAGGAATCCGAGTAGTACTGCACCCATTCCAAGGTTTGCACTCCAAGCAAATGCACCGACCACAACTAAAATTGCAAATAAAAATCCAGTTTTCGCAACAACATCTTCTAGTGTCATGCGACCTGTTCGCATTGATGAGGCGGCAGGAGCGTTGTAATTTTGCTCCAGTTGATCAACCTGCATATTTGGAGATTGATTAAATGCCTTGCCAAGTACAGGGTTTGAGCTTTTCATTCTTCTCCTTCTATAGAAGTAACAAACGGATACTTTTGTTAGTCACTTAGGTAGTGAACAAATATTAATCTCTCTTAATTCCATTAGCCATCGCATAAGCCAGATCTAAACTTAATCTTTGCTGAAGATTCGCAGCTAATGAGCGTGCCCCCGGTGGGGGTCGAACCCACACTTGTGCGATTTTAAGTCGCATGCCTCTGCCATTGGGCTACAGGGGCGAACCTTCAGGGGGTAAATCTACCTGTCTTTTTGGCCGCCAAATCCATCAAAATCTTCGCTCAATTAGAAAGCGACCAAGCAATTCCATCCAAAATATCAGATTCAGATGCAACAAACTCACTCGCCCCCGTCGCAGCCATTATCCTCGACAAAATTAATGAACCGGATGTAATTACATCCACTCGGCCAGGGTGCATATATCCAAGGGATGCGATTTGATCCTTATCCATTGATTGAAACATTCCAGCAACTTGATGAACCGATGTTGCAGAGATTCTTGATAAGTGAATTAAGTATCGATCATATTGTTCTAATTTAAGCGCAGCTGCTGCGACAGTGGTTGCAGTACCTGCAACTGCAACTAAAGTTTTTGCTTCAGACATAGGAACGATCGCTGCTGCTTGAGCTATTGCAATATCAATATCAATTATTGCCTGGCTGATTTGTGCCATAGAAGGTGGTTGGTCAATCAAGTGACGCTCACTCATTCTTACACAACCAATATTTACACTTTTTGCAGAGCCAACACTTTCATTTCCAAATACAAACTCAGTTGACCCACCTCCAATATCAACTACCAGAAACGGGCCATCATTTTGAGATAGCTCCTTGGTAGCACCGATGAATGAGAGCTTTGCTTCTTCTTCACCTGGAATTACCTCAACTTCAACACCAAGAATTTTCTTAACCCCATCAGTAAACAAATCACGATTACTTGCATCACGGGTTGCGCTGGTTGCACAAAATCTTACTTTCTCAACACCCTTACTTTTAATATGCCCTGCAAATTTTTCAACTGCCGCAAGAGTTCGATCTATTGCATCTGGATGAAATGCTTTGTTTTGGTCAACGCCCTGGCCGAGTCTGACTATTTCCATCGTACGCAAAACTTCTTTAAAATTCCCGTTGGTGATATCTGCAATTAAAAGACGAATTGAATTAGTACCACAATCAATAGCTGCAACTCGACTCAACTAATCCACCTCATCTAGTAAGTTACTAATTACATTACAAGGTCTAGAAATCCACCAATTATCAAGTGCTGCTAATGCTTCATCACCAAGTGGATTAACACCTTCACCTGCTGCTAATGAGTGGGCAACAAGGGAGTGTAAACATTTAACTCGATCAGGCATTCCTCCTGCTGTTACTCCTTCAATTTCAGGAACAACTAGATTTTCCTGTTTAGCTAATGCGCTTCTAGCTGCCTCATAATCAACATGAGCCGCTAAATAATCACCTGCAAGTATTGGATCAGTTTGTAATCGCTCATTCATCTGCGCCATCAGACCAGAGCTCTCTAAGGTTGAAATCGCTCCAGTAAGTCTTGGGCAAGTGGCATAGTAAAAAGTTGGAAAAGGTGTGCCATCTGCTAATCGTGGCGGCGTTTGAACAACATCAGCTTCACCGCATGGACAGCGATGTGCAATCGCTGAGACATCTCTAGGTTCTCTCCCGAGTTGAGCAGCAACTGTTTTTAAATCCGCACCAGATGGTTTTTCAGCTTTAAATGCTGGTTTGGGATTAACCATTTTAGTTACTTACATTAGTGCTAGTAATTGATGAGATTAATCTTGAGTACCAGGGTAGTCCTACTGGAAGTTGGTCTGAAACTTTGGTTTGTTCTGCTTCATCAACAATCTCATCATTGCCAACAACTATATATCTACGCTCACCTGGAAATACAAAATGTAATCTTGACCTTGCTTGGCTTGCAACAAACTCGGGATCATCCCACTGCGCAAGCTCTGCTGCTGCTTTTTCAAGCATGGCTTGATTGTCTGTGATTTTACTTTTTAGTGAATTAATCTGAGCACGCTGCGTAAAGTAATGTTGAATTGGTGGTGCAAGAGTTATTGCTACAACAAACAGGACTATGCCAACAATTAGCGCTCGGTTAGAAACACCTCTTTTTTTCAATCCAGACTTAACATTTTTTCGTGAGGCTGAAATTAAGCCCGCAGCAAAAAATCTTCGCCTAGCCATCTGAGTTATTTCTTAAATCTTGGAAATGCTAATCGACCTGCATAAACTGCAGCAGAACCTAATTCCTCTTCAATTCTTAGCAATTGATTGTATTTTGCAACTCGTTCAGATCTTGCGGGAGCACCTGTCTTTATCTGTCCACAATTTAAAGCAACTGCTAAATCTGCAATTGTTGTGTCCTCAGTTTCACCAGAACGATGACTCATCATTGATTTATAATTATTTTTGTGAGCCAAGTTAACTGCATCAATCGTCTCAGTAAGACTTCCGATTTGGTTTACCTTAACTAGCAATGCATTGGCTGTTTTGCTATCTATGCCTCGTTGTAATCGCTCTGGATTTGTTACAAAAAGATCATCTCCTACTATTTGGATCTTTTCTCCCAAATTGGCAGTTAATTTAGCCCAACCAGACCAGTCATCTTCATCCAGTGGATCTTCAATTGAAACTAATGGGTAGCTTTGAACTAGTTCGCAGTAGTAATCAATCATCTGATCAGATGTTAATTGCTTACCTTCAAATTTATACTTACCATCGGCAAAGAATTCTGTTGCAGCCACATCCATTGCAAGTGCAATTTGAGAACCGGCTTTAAAGCCAGCACTTTCAATTGCAACCAAAATTAGATCTAGCGCGGCTCGGTTACTTTCAAGATTTGGAGCAAAGCCACCTTCATCACCAATACTGGTTGCAAGGCCTTTCTTTTTTAAAACAGATTTCAAGCTATGGTAAATCTCAGCACCCCATCGAATTGATTCTTTGAAATTTTCAGCACCAATCGGTGCAATCATAAATTCTTGAATATCAACATTGGTATCAGCATGTGCGCCGCCATTCAAAATATTCATCATCGGTACTGGAAGTGTTTTTGCCTCTTGTCCACCCAGATATTTGAATAGTGATTGATTCTTGCTTAACGCAACTGCACGAGCTGTAGCAAGTGATACTCCAAGTATTGCGTTTGCACCTAAATTTGATTTATTTTTACTACCGTCTAGCTCAATCATTTTCACATCAAGATCTCTTTGCGCCTGCGCATTAAGACCAATGACAACTGGTGCAATTTTGTTATTAACATTATTTACTGCAGTCTGAACGCCCTTACCTAAGTATCTAGATCCACCATCACGGAGCTCGGCGGCTTCAAATGCGCCAGTTGATGCTCCACTTGGAACTGCTGCACGACCAATAGTTTTATCATCTAATGCAACTTCTACTTCAACAGTTGGGTTTCCGCGTGAATCTAAAATTTCTCGTGCATGAACTGACTTAATCGTTGACACTAATTCACCCTAACTATTGATTATCTATGAATGGATACTTGGTTAATTCTACCTTGCCTCTTGCTCCTGAATCTGAGCTATAAGAGATTTGGTGGCGCCTCTTAAGGCTGCTTCCGGATCCAAGCCTTTTTCAACTGCTTGTGCGATTAATCCAAGAAGAATCTCGCCAAATTGATCCTGATTTGTTTGATCACTTAGTTTTAGTGGCTGTGAAATTGGAAGTGAGTAATTTAATTTCTTGATCCGATAAACCACCTTGGCAGCCAAAGGCAGCGCGGGCTGGGCAAGTGGGACGCCGTCAATAATTGAGCTTCGGCCTTTTTCTAGAGCTTTTTGTTTTTCCCAATTTTCCAATACATCTTGGCTGTTATCTACTTTTGTACCGGCAAAAACATGTGGGTGTCTTCGAATCAATTTATCTGCAACAGATTTTGCAACATCTTCGATGTTAAATGGTTGGTTTGTATCTTCTTCAGCCATACGAGAGTGAAAGTAAACCTGAAGTAATAGGTCACCAAGCTCTTCTTGCATATCTTGGCGATCATTGTTTTCAACTGATTCAATAAACTCATAAGATTCTTCCAGCAAATATTTAAGCAAGGATTGATGGGTTTGCTCTGCATCCCATGGACAGCCGCCTGGTGAGCGAAGTTTGTCCATAACCTCGCGAAGTCTTAGCAGCTCTGATGTCATAAACGGGATTTAAGGAAGACCTGTTACAGCACCATCTGTTGAGTCACTTGCATCAATGGATGCAGTTTCAGAATTCCATTTTCCATACTTAGGGTTAACTTTGACGCCAAGTTTTTTGGCTGTTTTAACAATGAGATCTTGTAGATAAGCGAAATACTCAGTCTCTAAACCACCAGAATTAATAAAATTGCTTTGCATGCGCTCTGAAATAATTAATGTTTTCAAATTAGTATCAAGATCTGAAGCCGCAAGATTTGCGCCAACTAAAGCAGCTGGAAGTTTGCTCTCGCCACCTAGGCTGGCAATAATTTGAGTTCGTCGATCAGCGATCTCTGAGGGTGTGACTTCAATTGATAAATCAGTTGCAATTTGACTGAAAATTTCGGAGGCAATGAAAAATTGTGCCTGACCGCGAAGTAAATCAGGTGCTGACAAATTATTTAATTGTGAGGTATCTACAGTTTTTCGGCTTTCAAGGATCTGATCTACAGATTGTTGAATTTGATTAATTGAAAAATCCTTGTCTCCAATACTTACTCCCTCACTCATTGATGAGCAGCTAGTAAGCAACAGGACTCCCAGTAAAGGTGTAATCAATTTCTTAAACAATTTCATCCTCTTTTTCTTTAGGTTCTTTTGCTATTTACTATTGGCTCGATCAGCTCTTTCAGTACTGAATCAACCCAAGCAAGGGTAGAAGTATCTCCTATAGGTGCACTTTCAATCCAATTCGGGCTAGAAGGGCGAGCGACTAAGAGGATTTGTGTGGCACTTTTATAGATTGACCCCGGAAATACTCTGGCTAATTTAATTTGTGCAGACTCAGGTAGTTGTATTGGCGTAAGTCTTAAATGTTTACCTGAGAAAGCGATATCTGTTAAACCCAAACTTTTTGCATATAGCCGCAGGGCTGCAACAGCCAGTAGCTCAATTCCTGGTTGTGGGATTTCACCAAATCGATCAACTAATTCAGATTTAATCTCAGAAAGTGCAGCGTCAGATTGTGCATCTGCAATTCTGCGGTAAAGATCAAGTCTTAATCTTTCTGATTCAATATAAGAAACTGGCAAATGAGCATTAATTGGTAATTCGACTTTGCATTCAACATTTTTTGGCTTGTCTTCAAAATAACCAGTTTTAAACTCATCCACCGCATCAGCCACCATGCGCATATATAAATCAAAGCCAACCTCAGCAATGTGTCCTGACTGCTCGCCCCCTAGTAAATTACCGGCTCCTCGAATTTCAAGATCTTTTAATGCAACCTGCATGCCAGCACCTAAATCTGTGTTTGTTGCAATTGTTGTTAATCGATCATGCGCTAGCTCAGTGATTGGTTGTTCTGTTGGGTAAAGGAAATAGGCATATGCACGTTCGCGACTTCTGCCTACTCTGCCACGCAGTTGATGAAGTTGGGAAAGTCCGAACAAATCTGAGCGATCAACTATTAAGGTATTTGCATTTGGAATATCAATTCCACTTTCAATTATTGTTGTGCAAAGTAGCAAATCAAATTCTCTATTCCAAAAAGCTAAAATAACCTCTTCTAAGGCCCGCTCATTCATTTGTCCATGAGCGATTCCAATTTTTACACCAGGTACTAACTTCTTTAATCTCTCAGATACCGCTTCAATGCTCTCTACCCTGTTATGAATAAAAAATACTTGGCCATCGCGAAGTAGTTCACGATTTATTGCAGCACTAACCTGCTTTTCATCATATGGACCAACATAGGTAAGTACTGGATGTCGCTCCTCCGGTGGTGTAGTGATGTTAGACATTTCTCTGATACCAGTTATTGCCATCTCTAAGGTTCTGGGTATTGGTGTTGCAGACATTGCTAAAACATCCACATTTGTTCTAGCTTTCTTCAATTCTTCTTTGTGTTCTACCCCAAATCGTTGCTCTTCATCTATTACTAATAATCCCAAATTTGCAAACTCGATGTCCTTTGAAAGCAATCTATGTGTTCCAATTACTACATCGATTACTCCAGATTTTAAGCCAGCAATAATTTCCTTTGTTTGGGTAGCTGTATTAAATCTTGAAAGCGCAGCTAATCGGACTGGAAAGCCTGCATATCTATTTGAAAAAGTGTTTAGGTGCTGTTGAACAAGCAAGGTTGTTGGGACAAGTATCGCCACCTGTTTACCATCCTGCACTGCTTTAAAGGCAGCACGAACTGCGATCTCAGTTTTTCCATAGCCAACATCACCGCAAACAATTCGATCCATTGGATTTGGTTTTTCCATATCCCGCTTTACTTCATCAATAGTTGCTTGTTGATCAATTGTTTCAACAAATGCAAAGCTATCTTCTAACTCTTTTTGCCAAGTGGTGTCGGGCGAGAATGCAAAGCCAGGTGCACTCATTCGGGCCGCATACAAACGGATAAGCTCAGCCGCAATTTGTTTAACCGCTTTACGTGCCTTGCGTTTACTGTTTTGCCAATCTGCTCCACCAATGCGGTGTAATGCGGGGGCTTCGCCTCCAACATATTTAGTTACCTGTTCTAAGGTATCGGTTGGTACAAATAATTTATCTGCTGGCTGTCCTCGCTTTGATGATGCGTACTCAATCACTAAATACTCACGTGAGACTCCTGCAATATTTCTGTTAATCAACTCCAAATACCTGCCAACACCATGCTGCTCATGGACGACATAATCGCCAACTCTAAGTTGCAATGGATCAATTGCCTTTTTCCGACGAGATGGCATTCGTGCTAAATCTTTATCTGCAGCCCTTTGCCCAGATACATCTTTATCCGTAATCAGAACAATCTTGTATTTCTCACTAATGAATCCATGTTTATAGTTACTTATAACCAAATTAATTACATCGCGATTAATTTCAGTTTCTGAGTTTAGAATTTTGTTTGGAAGATCAGCCAGGTTTAATAATTCAGAAAATCGCTTCAAAGTTCCATTTGCTTGTGCAGTAAATACCACTGTCAGGCCTGATTTGTGCCAATCACGTATATCTTCAACTGCTGCCTCATATTTGTTTGCGTATGTATCAATTTCGCCTAAAAAATCTATGGGTGAATCCTCTGGATTACTTGGGTAAAGATTCAAACTTCTAATAGCAATCTTTAGCTCAATAGCTTTTCTTTCAATTGACTCTAAATCGTAAAAGCCGCCTTGTGATAATTCCTGGCTCAGATCAATAGGTGCTGCAACAGATTCTTCCCTAGACCATGCCGCATTAGACCATGCCGCTTCTAGAAATTCTTGGTTGGTATTAATCAAATCAATTGACCTAGATCTAATTCTTGGCTCATCTATAAGCCAAATCTGATGATCCTTTGGTAGGAAATCTAATAAAGATTTGAAATCATCTGCGACACCAGCTGCAAGTGATTCCATGCCTTCAAAAGTTATTCCTTCAATCAATTTATCTGTTAATTCTTTAATTTGCGGGAACTTTTCGCCAAGTTTTGCTGCCTTGGTTTTTACATTTGAATCTATTAACAACTCCCGGCAGGGATAGATTTCAATAGCGGCTGAAATCTTTTGAATAGACCGCTGATCTGCAATTGCAAAGTAAGAAATATCATCAATTTCATCTCCGAAAAAATCTATTCGAATTGGGTGTTCTTGATCTGGAGGGAATAAATCTAAGATTCCACCGCGTACTGCAAAATCACCACGCTTCTCAACCAAATCTGATCTTTGGTATCCAAATCTAGAAAGTTGTTCAATCAAATCAGACATTCTTATTTCTAGATTTTTTTCAATGCGAATTATTGATTTCTTCAGGTCATTTGCAATAATTGGTTGAAGGAGTGCTCGAATTGAGCAGACAATGTATTTACTCTGGTTATTACTAATTCGATTTAGAGCTTTAAACCTTGCTGTAACGGTGTCTGATTTTGGACTCAAACGCTCATGGGGCAAAGTTTCCCAGGCAGGAAAATTTACGACCTGATCTATGCCAACAAGGGAAATTAACTCATCTGCTAACTCAGTGGCAGCTCGGGTTGAGGTTGTAACTATCAAGATTGAATTCTTCTGGTTCAAACAGAGCATGGCGTGAGTAGATGCTGGTGCAATTAGATTGTCATGGCTAGACAAATACTCTTCTACTGGTTTTGATAACACGTGAAATAAACTTTTCAACTTTGCCTCCTTTCTTAATAAACGCCACATACCCCCACTTCATAAATGAAGGGGGGTCAATGGCTTAATTCTACGGCTGCCCACACCTGCCAATTGCCACTAAATGATGTGCCAGAAGATTTGAATACCTGTAATGATTAACCCATGGAATCAGGGGCAGATAACGCTAACTTGCGCAATGATGTTAGAAGATTGGCCGATCTACTCGGTCAAACTCTGGCAAGGCAAGAAGGTAAGGATCTACTCTCACTAGTTGAGTCTGTAAGACTTGGTGTTAGAGAAGGCCAACAAGATCAGATCCTAAATCAGCTAACTGATTCCCAAACTATTTCACTAGTAAGAGCATTTAGTAATTTCTTTAATCTTGCAAATGTTGCCGAGCAGGTGGATAGATCAAAGGTTCTTGCCGCCGAACACAAAGCTGGTGGCAGCTGGTTAGGCAAGGCTGTTGAAAACATTGCAAATGCTAGAAAAACAAATTCCGATTTTTCTGATGCAGATTTGAAAGAATGGTTAGAGAATTTCTCAGTACGCCCGGTCTTTACCGCTCATCCAACTGAAGCAGCAAGGCGTTCAGTTCTAAGTAAGATGACCACAATTGCAAAACTACTTGAACAACCTGACAGCCAAATAAAAAATGAAAGATTGGCTGAAGCAATTGACTTGCTTTGGCAAACAGATGAATTACGCCTCGGTCGCCCAGAACCACTAGATGAGGCTGTTAACTCAATTTATTACCTTGATGAACTTTTATTAGAGACGGTTCCTGAAGTTTTAGCTGAGTTTGTAAATGAAGTAAAAAAGCTTGGTATTGATCTCTCCTTATCTGCTCGTCCATTGCGTTTTGGAACTTGGATTGGTGGAGATAGAGATGGCAATCCCAATATAACTGCAGAGGTAACTAAGGCAGCAATTTTGTTGCAGAACGCTCACTTCACTAGAACTATGTTTCAACATTTAGATGAGCTAAGACAAGCACTTTCTATCTCAACTAAATTAGCCGGAGTTTCAAAGGAGCTTGAAAAATCAGTTGCCCAAGATTTAGAAAAGCTTCCTGAGATTGAAGCCCGATATCGCCGAATAAATGTAGAAGAGCCGTATCGACTTAAAGCAACGGCAATAAGACATAAATTAGCTTTGACTCAAGCCCGTCATGTTGCAGGACTTCCTCATTTTCCAGGTCGGGATTACCAAAATACTTCTGAGTTATTACAGGATTTTGAAATTATGCGCTCTTCTTTGGAAGCCAATAATGGTTCATTAATTGCAAATGGCTTGATTGATCGGATTATGCGATCGATTAATGCATTTGGGCTTACACATGCCACTATGGATATTCGTGAGCATTCAGAGACTCACCATAAAGTTTTAAACCAGTTATTTGGTGGCTCAGATGAAGAGCTAATTGATAAATACCTGATTTCAGATACAAATGCTGATACCAAAATTCTCGATGAACAAGGTAGTAAGTGTTTTAAAACTTTTACAGCAATAAATGAGTTAATTGATAGGTATGGCAATGAGGTTATCGAAAGCTACATAATCTCAATGACAAAGAGTTCAAATGATGTATTAGCTGCGGTATTGATTGCCAAAAATGCTGGCTTGATTTCATTGAAAGAGGATAAATCTTTTGCGAAAATTGGCTTTGTACCATTGCTGGAAACTGTTGCTGAGTTAAGAGCAGCTGGGGAAATTTTAGATAATCTGCTTTCAAATAAGAATTATCGCAAGATTGTTGATTTACGTGGTGGTGTTCAAGAGATAATGCTTGGCTATTCAGATTCAAATAAGGATGCCGGCATAACCACTAGCCAGTGGGAAATTCATAAGGCACAACGAAAGCTTCGAGATATTGCAATTAAACATGGAGTTAAGTTGAGGTTATTTCATGGTCGCGGTGGCTCTGTTGGTCGCGGTGGCGGTCCTACTTATGATGCGTTGATTGCACTTCCATGGGGATCTATCGATGGCCAAATAAAGATGACAGAGCAAGGTGAAGTTATCTCCGACAAATTTGGCTTACCTGCTCTTGCAAAAGAAAATTTAGAGTTAACACTTGCCGCCGCCCTTGAAGCAACTGTGTTAAATCGAAAACCTCGCCAACCTAGTGAAGATCTACGTAATTGGGATGAGTGCATGGATTTAATTAGTGAAAATGCTTTTAAGGCATATAGAGAATTGGTAGACCAGAAAGATCTACCTGCTTATTTCTATGCATCAACACCAGTAGAGCAACTTGGAAATATGTTTTTAGGATCAAGGCCATCTCGTCGTCCAGATGCTGCATTAGGTCTTGAATCGCTTCGGGCAATTCCTTGGGTATTTGGCTGGACGCAATCAAGGCAAATTGTTCCTGGCTGGTATGGAGTTGGATCAGGTCTTAAAGCAGCGCGCGAAGCTGGCAAATCAGATCTGCTGCAAAGTCTTTTAAAAGAATGGCATTTCTTTAGAACTTTTATAAGTAATGTTGAAATGACATTAGCCAAAACTGATTTAGAGATTGCCCAAAGATATGTGAATGCACTTGTAGATCCATCCCTACACAAAATTTTTGAACAAATCAAGAAAGAATTTGACTTGACTGTTAAAGAATTGTTGTTAATGACAAATGAAAAAGAGATTTTGGGTAACCAACCAATTTTGGCTCGAACTTTACAAATACGAGATACTTACTTAGCTCCTATTCAGCTTCTTCAAATTTCTTTACTTAAAAGAGTTCGCGCCCAATCAGAGCCTGATCAATTGCTGGCTAGAGCGCTGTTACTGACCATAAATGGTGTTGCGGCAGGATTACGTAACACTGGGTGAGTAGGCTCAGATTAGGTTTAGACAGGAGTCAAATTGGCTAAGCAGTTTATTTATCCATTTACATTTGGAGACAAAAGCCAATCTGATTTATTAGGCGGTAAGGGTGCAAACATTGCCGAAATGGTTCAAATGGGTTTACCTGTTCCGCCTGGTTTCACAATAACTACTGAAGCTTGTCGTGAATTCCTTTCTAGCGGAACTGTTCCAACGCAATTAACCGAACAAATTCACAAATCACTTTCAAATTTAGAGAAAGCTGTTGGTAAGAATTTTGGAGATCCTTCAAATCCATTGCTGGTATCAGTAAGGTCTGGCGCTAAACACTCAATGCCAGGCATGATGGAGACTGTCTTAAATGTAGGTATAACTCCAGAAGTTGCAGAGGCTCTAGCTCAATCTTCTGGCAACCAAAGATTTGCCTGGGATTCATACCGCAGATTTATAGATATGTTTGGTCGGATAGTTTGCAATTTGCCAGATGAGATTGTTCATAAAATCGAAAATTCTTTTTTACTCAAAGCTAATGCAAAAGTTGTTGCGGATTTGCCTGTTGAAAGCCTTAAGGAATTAGCTCAACAATTAATTCTGGCAATCCAGGAACACACTGGCCAAGATTTTCCTAAGAATCCAATAGATCATTTAACCCAGTCGATTGAAGCAGTATTTAGATCTTGGAATTCAGAACGCGCTCAGTTGTATCGCAGAAGAGAAAGAATTCCTTCAGACCTTGGCACAGCCGTGAATATCCAGTCAATGGTTTTTGGAAACCTAAGTGATGATTCTGGAACAGGCGTGGCCTTTACCCGAAATCCAGCCACTGGCGAAAAAGGAAGCTATGGAGATTATTTAGATAAGGCTCAGGGTGAGGATGTAGTTGCTGGTATTAGAAACACGATGTCGCTTGCCGACATGGCTAAGAAAGAACCAATCGTTCACGCTGAGTTGGAGCGATTAATGAAAACGCTTGAAGATCATTACCGAGACTTATGTGATATCGAGTTCACGGTCGAGCGCGGAAAATTATGGATATTACAAACGCGAGTAGGCAAAAGAACAGCTGAAGCAGCATTTCGTATTGCAACTCAATTAGTTGATGAAGGAAAGATTTCAATGGATGAAGCGTTATTGCGCACAGGCGGCGACCAGCTTGCGCAATTAATGTTCCCACAATTTGATTTATCAGAAATTCGAAATTTAATTGCAACTGGAATTCCGGCTTCTCCCGGTGCCGCTGTTGGTGAAGTGGTTTTTGACTCAAAACGTGCCTTTGATCTTGCTAAAAATGGACGAAAAGTTATCTTAGTTAGAAGAGAAACAAGTCCTGATGACTTAGTTGGAATGGTTGCTGCCGAAGGTATTTTAACTAGTCGTGGTGGTAAAACTTCTCATGCAGCAGTAGTAGCACGAGGTATGGGTAAGACAGCCGTATGTGGAACTGAAAGTATTTCAGTTGATGAAAAGAAATTGCAGTTTACTGTTGGTGATCACGTGGTGCGAGAGGGCGAAGTTATCTCAATCGATGGCAGTACGGGTTGTGTCTATTTAGGTGAAATATCTGTCACGCAATCTCCAGTGACTTCCTATCTAGAAGGAAAATTGTCAGCGACCGCAAAGGATGCAACTGCTGTTGTAAAAGCAGTTGATCGCATACTTCAGCATGCTGATGAGATTAGAAAGCTTTCAGTTCGTGCTAATGCAGATACTCCAGAGGATGCACAACGAGCAAGAACTTTAGGAGCAGAAGGAATAGGTTTATGTAGAACTGAACATATGTTTCTTGGCGATCGCAGAAGTTTTGTTGAACGTGTGGTTTTGGCTGAAGATGAAGCTGAGCAAAATTTAGTAATTTCTGAGATGCAGCCTCTGCAACAAGCAGATTTTGTTGGAATTCTTAAAGCCATGTCTGGTTATCCAGTTACGGTAAGACTTCTAGATCCACCACTTCATGAATTTCTACCTGATCTTGCAAGCTTAAGTGCTGAAATGGCAACCGCTGAAGCGCTAAACACCACAATTACCACTAGAGATAAAGCCATCTTTGCCGCTGTAAAACGATTGCATGAAGCAAATCCTATGTTGGGGTTAAGAGGTGTTCGGCTTGGCATATTAATTCCAGAGCTATTCAAAATGCAGGTAAGAGCACTTGTTTTAGCAAGCATGGAGGTTAGAAAGGCTGGGTTTGATCCAAAGCCTGAATTGATGATTCCCCTTGTTGCAACTCAAAGGGAGTTGTTATACCTACGTGAAACACTTGAAGCTGAAGTTAAGAAAACATTAATGGGCGCTGATTTGGATATGCCAATTGGAACAATGATTGAAACACCTAGAGCTGCAATAACTGCAACTCGCCTAGCTGATTACGCTGACTTTTTCTCATTTGGAACAAATGATTTAACTCAACTTACTTGGGCATTTAGTAGAGATGATGTTGAGTCAACCTTTCTGCCGCGATATTTGGATTTAGAGTTATTACCATTTAATCCATTTGAATCATTAGATCAGGATGGAGTTGGATTATTAGTAAAGATTGCAAGTGATCAGGCGCGTGAATATCGAAGCGACTTTAAGTTAGGCGTTTGCGGTGAGCATGGTGGTGATCCAAGGAGTATTCACTTTTTCCATAATCTAAATCTAGATTATGTTTCCTGCTCTCCATTTAGAGTGCCCGTTGCTAGATTAGAGTCTGGTAGAGCAAAGTTAATTAAGAGTTAAAAGCTGTTTGTGCCTTATCCATTCCATTAACAACAAGTGATTGAATCGCTTGAGCACCTCTAGAATTAAACTCTTGTAACTCTTTTCTCTCCTCCTTACTAAATGGTTTTAAGACAAAATCTGCTGGATCTTGCTCTCCTATTGGTCTACCAATTCCCATTCGGATTCGGTAGTAATCAGAGGTTGAATATGAAGATGTAAGTGACTTAAGTCCATTATGGCCATTATCGCCACCGCCTAATTTAATTCTCAAAGAATTAAAAGGAAGGTCAAGCTCATCATGAACAACAATAATTTTAGAGACTTCAATTTTATAGAAATCTGAAAGTGCTTTAGCAGGCCCACCAGTTTCATTCATGTATCCGCGAGATTTTGCCAAAACCAGAGACTGGCCCTGATGTTTTATTTCGCATATCTGCATTCGTGATTTGTGAGTAGAAAACTTTTCACCTTGTGATAATTCATCAACAACAAGTTGGCCTATGTTGTGACGAGTGTTTTCATACTCCGGGCCTGGATTACCCAAGCCAATTACTAACCAACGATCAGCCATAAGTTAAGGCTAGTCCTAATTTACTTCTTCTTGTCCTTCTTATCATCTGAAGCGCCAGCGGCAGCATCACCTTCGGCAGCGGCAGGTGCAGCAGCAGCCGCATCGCCTTCAGTAGTAGCAGCAGGAACCGCAACAACCTCTTCAACCTCAGCAGATTTAACAGATAGGTGAACAACAGTCATCTTAGGATCGCTAATTAATTTAACGCCTTCTGGAAGTACAACATCTGATGCTGACTTAGATTCGCCAGCCATCATGCCTTCCATGTTCAATACTAAGAATGCAGGAATATTTGTTACATCAGTCTCAACCTCAATTGAGTTATTTGTGTGTTCCAAAATTCCATCTTGATCATACTTACCCTCAGTATGAACTGGAACGGAAACAACAACGCGCTCTCCGCGTCTTACAATTACTAAGTCAATGTGTTCAAGTAATCCAGTTAGTGGATCACGGCTTACAGATTTTGGAAGTGTTAATTCAGTATGGTCATCTAATACGACATCAATCAAAACGTTTGAAGTCTTAAGAGCAATTCCAAGTTCGCGAGAAGGTAGGGCTACGTGTTGTGGTTTTTCACCATGTCCATAAATTACCGCCGGAATAAATCCATCACGACGTGATCTACGAGATGCACCTTTGCCAAACTCAGTTCGGCGTGCTCCCTTAATTGAAATCTCAGCCACTTTACTTCTCCCTCGATAACGGTTTGATCCCTCGCGGAATGAAGCGCAAGGTTATCTAATGGAAGGCTAAATGGACAAATCGATGGTGCGCCCGCAGGGATTCGAACCCCGAACCTTCTGATCCGAAGTCAGATGCTCTATCCAGTTGAGCTACGGGCGCAGAACTTACTCTTCTTGCCAGAAATCTATCGCTTATTTTTAACTATGCCCATCGAAGAGGCTGGTAACTGAGCCATCCTCAAATACCTCTCGGATCGCTCGGCCCAAAAGTGGTGCAATGGAGAGCACTGTTAAATTATCAAATCTGCTCTCTTCTGGAATTGGCAAGGTATTTGTAACAACCACCTCTGAAACCCTTGATTTCTTCAATCGGTCAACAGCAGGTCCTGATAGCACAGCATGTGTTGCGGCAATGATTACATCTTTGGCGCCAGCATCAATAAGTGCATCAACTGCTTTTGTAACAGTTCCAGCTGTATCAATCATGTCATCAATAACTACGCAGGTCATTCCCTTAACATCACCAACTACCTTTCCAACAGTTGCCTCATTTGGCACTCTTGGATCACGAGTTTTATGAATAAAAGCAATGCTGCACCCGCCAAGTAATTCACTCCATCTCTCAGCAACTCTTACACGGCCTGAGTCAGGTGAAACAATTACTAGATTTTTTCGATCCACCTTGCTACCAACATAATTTGTTAAAAGTGGAAGTGCGAAAAGGTGATCCACTGGGCCATCAAAGAAACCTTGAATTTGTGAGGTATGTAAATCAACACACATTAAACGATCTGCTCCTGCAGTCTTAAATAAATCTGCCATCAGTCGTGCTGAAATTGGTTCACGACCACGATGCTTTTTATCCTGTCGGGCATAACCATAAAATGGTGCAACCACCGTAATTCTCTTTGCTGAAGCACGCTTTAATGCATCCACCATAATTAACTGTTCCATTATTTGCTTATTCACTGGTGCACTATGGCTTTGAATTACAAATGCATCACTTCCGCGAACGCTCTCTTCGAATCGAACAAATATTTCGCCATTTGCAAAGTCATAGGCTGATGTTGGCGTGATTGGAATTCCAAGTTCGGCAGCTACTTCATCGGCAAGCTCTGGATATGCGCGTCCAGTAAATAAACGCAGACGTTTTTCGGAGGATAACCTTAATTCGTTCAGTTTAGCTTCCCCCTCACTGTGGTGAATCTAGGTTAACTCTACTAGTAATTGCTTACTCTTTTGCGCCAGCCTTTTTTGCCGCCGCCGCGGATTTGCTCTCTTTTCGTTTACGTAGAACCCAACCCAAGATATTGACTTGGCGAGCCCTACCAATGCCGATTGCGCCAGCTGGAACATCCTCGTTGATTATCGAGCCAGCGGCGGTATATGCACCATCGCCAATACTGACAGGCGCAACCAACATGGTGTCGCTACCAATTCGAACATGATCGCCAACCTTGGTCTTGTGTTTTTTCTCCCCGTCGTAATTTACAAATACGGTTGCAGCACCAATATTGGTCTCATTACCAATTTCAGCATCTCCAACATATGAAAGGTGTGGCACTTTGGATCCCTCACCTATAGATGAGTTCTTAATTTCAACAAATGCACCAGCTTTACTCTCATTTTTAAGCACTGTGCCCTTGCGTAAATAGGTAAATGGGCCAACCTTGGCTGCTTTACCAATTTTGGATTCAGTGCAATTTGATTCAATTACTTTCGCACCCTCTTCAACTTGGCAGGAATCAAGTGTGGTTCGAGGTCCAATAATCGCGTTTGCCTTTATATGTGAATCGCCAGTAATTGCACTGCCAGGATAAATGATGGCATCGGCTTCAATTTTAACCTGTGCATCAATCCAAGTTGTGGTTGGATCAATGATGGTAACGCCATTTTGCATATGTTCGTGATTTATCCGATCTCGCATAATCGCAGCTGCCTCTGCTAACTGCGTACGATCATTAATTCCTAAAGTTTCAGTGTAATCATTAGATAAAATCGCAAATGACTTTTCGCCCGATTGATTAATCAAAGCAATAGCATCTGTCAGATAAAGCTCTTTTTGGGCATTGTTACTCTTTAAATCACCAATAACTTTTCTCAAAACTGAAATATCAAACAAATAAACGCCCGTATTAACTTCATCTATAACTTTCTCATCATCTGTTGTGTCTTTTTCTTCAACAATCTTTGAAATTTCACCTTGCTCGCCTCTAATGATTCGCCCATATCCGGTTGGATCTGGCAATTGCGCAGTTAGTACTGAGGCTTTATTGCCATCGCCTTTGTGGGCAGCTAAAAACTCTTGCAAAGTTTGCTTAGTTAACAACGGAGTATCACCGGCCAGAATCAAAACTGTTCCATCACCTTTGTGATTATCTAAGGCTAATCGGGCTGCGCTACCAGTTCCATCTCTTTTCTCCTGCACAACAGTTTTTGCTTTAGGAGCAATCTCAGAAAGATGGTTAATTACTTCTTCTTTTTTAGCACCGACAACCACCGTAAGGTTTTCAGGGGATAGTGAATCAACTGATACCAATAAATTTTCGATTAAAGAGCGGCCTGCAATTTTATGTAAAACTTTTGATTGAGAGGATTTCATGCGAGTGCTGTCGCCGGCAGCGAGGATGATGACAAGTGATAACTTGCTCATCAACTACCCCCTTAATTTGGTGGCTCCGCCACCAGGTATCGATCCTGGACCCTGAGCTTCAAAGGCTCATGTGCTAGCCACTACACAATGGCGGAACCTGAATTATCCCTTATAAGTGGTTAAATTAAAAACTTTCAATTATTCGTGCGCCATGAGCAGGTCCATTTGCTCTAACAACAGAGGAAACAACCCCACTGCCACTTAATGCAACGGTTAAGTCCATTGCATGATCATCATCAGATACTAAGAATGCAACTGTTGGACCTGAGCCAGAGACGATTCCCCCAAGCGCACCATAATCAACACCAACATCTAAAACTAATCGCAATGCAGGTCTTAATGAACAGGCAGCAGGTTGTAATTCATTTGTTAAAGCTTTTCCTAAAGCTTTTGCATCTCCTGCGCGTAGTGCCTGCATTAACTGTTCGCTGACAACTGGAGCGGCAATTGATAAACCTTCTCGTAATCGATCACACTCTTGGTAAACCGAAGGAGTTGATAACCCTTGTCCAGATAAAGCTAATACCCAGTTGTAATTTCCTTTATATAAAGCTGGCGTGATTTGATCACCACGACCGGTGCCAATTGCAACTCCACCTGAAATTGAAAATGGCACATCTGCGCCAATTTGACTACCAATTGATTCCATTACATCTCTAGAAAGTCCAAGATCAAACAAAGAATCTAGACAAACTATCACTCCAGCCGCATCTGCACTTCCGCCAGCCATCCCGCCTGCAACTGGAATTTCTTTTTTTAACTTTATTGCTAAATCATTTGAAAGCTCATACTTTTTAACCATCAACTCAGCAGCCTTGAATGCCAAATTAGAATTATCTGCTGGTACACCACCTGAAGTTTGACCAGTAATGCTTAGTTTTATCCCTGATCCGGATTCACCCGTTGAAATACTTACATCATCAAATAATGAAATTGCTTGAAAGACTGTTGTAACTTCGTGGTAGCCATCATCTCCAAGTGGACCAACAGATAATTGAAGATTTACCTTTCCCGGAACCCGGGCTGTAACTCCTCTAGATCTCATGGGGTGGAGCGTATTGGTTAAATAACTTTCTTGGTGGAATTATGCTTAATTAACTGTTGGCCAATTTGAAAAAATTGCTCAACTGAAAGCGATTCACCTCGAATAGTTGGATCTATTCCGGCAGCTGTTAAATACTCCTGGGTTTGGCCGTCAAAAATATTGCCTAATGCAGAACGCATCATTTTTCGTCTTTTTGCAAATGCTAAGTCAATTATGGTGAAGGTGGCAGCGCGTTGGCTTTCATTTCCAAGATCTAGATGGCGATCAAACCTGACTAAAGATGAGTCAACATTTGGCACCGGCCAAAAGACTGATCTACTAATCGATCCAGCTAACTCAAGAGATGACCACCAATTAGCTTTTGCAGTTGGTGCACCATATTGCTTGTTATTTGGCGCAGCAGCCAAGCGTTGAGCTACCTCACTTTGCACCATCACCACACCTCGAGTAATTGAAGGGAAATTTTCAAGGATATTTAGAAGTACTGGAACTGAAATATTGTAAGGAAGGTTTGCTACCAAGACTGTTGGTTTTGCTGGTAATTCACTCAACTGCATAGCATCTTGATTTATTACCGTTAAATTCTTTGGCTCAAAGCCATGATTTGAAACTGTTTGCAGAAGTTGCCCAGCAAGTCGATCATCAATCTCAACCGCAATTACCTGGTTGGTTGCTTCAAGTAAGGCAAGAGTTAAAGAACCTAACCCTGGCCCAATCTCTAATGCAATATCGGAATTACCAACATCGGCCAGCTTTACAATCTTTCGACAGGTATTCGCATCGACTACAAAATTTTGACCAAGTTTTTTCGTTGGCTTTAGGTTTAACTGCTCAGCTAGGGATCTAATCTCAATTGCACCAAGCAGGTTACTCATCTAAAACTTTCCAAAGATTCGCTCGGCATTCTCACTAATTGCACCCGCTAAATAATCCACTGACTCACCACGCAAGTCAGCCATTAATCTCAATGTATTTGGAATCTGCGCTGGAGTATTTAACGCTCCACGATTTGGCATTGGCGCTAAAAAGGGTGAATCTGTCTCAACAAGTATTTGATCAATAGGTACTAATACAACCGCTTCTCGCAACTCAGGGGCATTCTTAAAAGTTACAGTGCCTGCAAAGGAGAGAATATATTTATTGGCAATGCACTCCTTAGCCATTTGAGCATCACCGGAATAGCAGTGAAATATAGTTTTTTCTGGTGCGCCCTCTTTAATTAGGAGATCCAAAACATCACGATGTGAATCTCGATCATGAATTACTAGGGCTTTATTATGTTGCTTTGCAATTTTGATATGTCTTGCAAATGAGTATTTTTGCTTATCCCTTAACTCCTCTGGTGTTCGAAAGAAATCTAACCCTGTCTCACCGATTGCTCTTACTCTAGGATTTGCCGCTAACTCTTCAATTATTTTTAAGTCTTTTTCTAAATCTTCGACAACTGGCGCCTCATTTGGATGAAGTGCAACAGCTGCAACAACTTGTCCGACAAAGCTCTCTGCGCATTTAACCGACCAAATAGATTGCTCAGCTGAATACCCAACCTGAACCACCCGATCAATTCCAACCGCTGCAGCCTCATCTAATATTTCTTTAATCTTTGGTGAATCTGGTTCACTGTTGTGAATTAACTCGAGATGGGCATGTGAATCTACAGTTTTAACATTTAAAGCAGCTGGTAGTGGACCAGGCTTTCGATCAAGATCGCGATTATGACGATCTGCCATAAATTACTTAGCCTCTTCTAATCTTGGAAACAAAACCTCAGTCTTTGTTACCACGCTCCCTGTTGGCAGTTGGCCCCAATTAGAAACTTCACTAATTATTTGATTTCCAATATCTCCAAGCACTGCTTGAGCACCCAAACTTTTCCAAAGTTTTTCGGTAACTTCAGGCATTACTGGGTGAAGTAAAACTGCTAGTGCGCGCAAAGATTCAGCTGTGTTATACAAAATATCTTCAAGCTCACTCTGCCTAGCAGGATCTTTTGCAACTACCCAAGGCTCTTTTTCGGTAACAAAGCCATTTACTCTTTTACAAAAATCCATTATTTGATTAATTCCACCTTGAAAATCTAAAGCACAAATTGCAGCATCAGCTGAAGTAACGGTTTGAGCCAAGAAGCTGGAAAGCTCATTATCTCTTGCAGCTTTAGGGATTTTTCCATCACAGTATTTTTCAATCATCGCAATTAAACGAGATGCTAAATTTCCAAAATCATTAGCTAATTCACTGGTATACCGGGCTGCCATATCTTCCCAAGAGAATGAACCGTCGCTACCAAATGGAATTGCCTTTAGGAAGTAATATCTAAATGCATCGACACCAAAATCTTTGGTGATATCTGATGGAGCAATGCCAGTTAATTTACTCTTTGACATCTTCTCACCACCTACCAAAAGCCAACCATGAGCAAAAATTTTCTTTGGTACTGCCACCTCACCTGCCATTAACATCGCAGGCCAAATAATTGCATGAAAGCGCAAAATGTCTTTTCCAACTAAATGAACATCAGCTGGCCATGTATTTGCAAACTTTTTCCCACCCGGTGATGTTGGTTCATCTCCTAAACCAACCGCAGTTGCATAGTTAAGTAATGCATCAAACCAAACATAAATAACTTGCTTGGTATCCCACGGAACTGGAATTCCCCAATCAAAGGTTGATCTGGAGATTGAAAGATCTCGGACTTCACCTTCTAAAAATGAAATTACCTCATTGCGAGCGCTATCAGGCTGGCACGCTTGCGGATTTGATTTGTAATAATCAAGGAGCGGTTGGCGGAATGCAGATAATTTGAAAAACCAATTATCTTCACTCAACATATCAACTGGCTTTGAGTGAATTTTGCACTTACCCTCATCTAGATCTCCTGGGAGCTTAAACTCCTCACAACCAATGCAATATGGGCCTTCAAACTTACCTGCGTATATGTGACCGGCATCCTTTAGCTTCTGTAAAAAGTTTTGAACTCGTTGCGTATGTCTTGCCTCGGTTGTGCGAATAAAATCATCATTTGCAATATTTAAATCTTTCCAAACAGGCTTCCAAGAGTTTTCAACTAACTTGTCACACCAATCCTGTGGGGATGAATTATTTGATTGAGCAGTGTTTAAAACCTTTTGCCCATGCTCATCAGTTCCCGTTAAGTACCAAACTGATTCACCGCGTTGGCGATGCCAGCGAGTTAAAACATCTCCAGCAACAGTTGTATAGGCATGGCCGATATGTGGTGCGTCATTTACATAGTAAATGGGCGTAGTTAAATAGAAAGATTTTTCAGCCATGATCAGATCTTATCGCCACTCTTGTATGCCACCATCGCATCAAATACAACTCGCTTGGATATACCAGTCTCCTTCGCAACTTGAGCGATTGCCTCTTTTCGCCCTTCACCGGCTGACTCCTGGTTTAAAACCATTTGGACTAACTGCGCTGAATCAAATTCTCGAGTTCCAGGATCAAAGCCTGAAATTACAATTGTGATCTCACCTAAAATATCTTTCGACTGTGCCCATTCAATTAACTGCGAAAGCTCTCCCCTTACCACCTCTTCATAATGCTTGCTCATCTCACGGCAAACTGCGCCAATTCGATCTAAACCAAAAGCATCTCCTGCATCCTTAAGGGATTCAACAATTCTATGTGGTGCTTCAAAAAAAATAATTGTTCGTTCCTCTTGAGCTAAATCATTAAACCATTTACTTCTGGCTCCTTGTGTGCGCGGTGGAAAACCCTCAAAACAAAAACGATCAGTTGGCAGCCCAGATAACAAGAGTGCGGTTACAACAGCACTTGGGCCTGGCAGTACTTTTATTTTCACATCAGATTCAACAGCTGCTCTGATTAATCGGTATCCAGGATCTGATACGCCGGGGGCTCCTGCATCAGTTACTACCAAAACATCTTTTTGAGATTTTAATAAAGAGGTTAACTCATCTATTTTTTCACTTTCATTACCTTCAAAAAAAGTAATCACCTTGGCATGATGTTTTATGTTTAACTCTTGGCACAATCGGGCAAACTTTCGTGAATCCTCAGCTGCTACATAGGTGGCATTTTGGATGGACTCAATTAGATGGGCCGAAGCATCTCGCACATCGCCAATTGGTAGGCAGGCCAGGATTAACATAAGCCAATTCTCTCAGGTTATTTCACTACTCATGTTCCATCTGGTCTTAGGCTGACCTCATGAGCAAGAGCAGGTTGCGTCAATATGCCCCGATCTCACTGATCATAGGTTTTGCACTTTCCTTACGGCTTTGGAGATTAAGTACGCCATCTGGTTATATTTTTGATGAGGTTTACTATGCAAAAAATGCAAACTCCTTAATCTCACATGGCGTTGAATTAAATGAGCAGATGAATGCCGAGTTTGTAGTTCACCCACCAGTTGGTAAATGGCTAATCGGCATTGGTATTAAGTTTTTTGGAAATAATGAGTTTGGTTGGCGGGTTATTGCTGCTTTAGTTGGAACCGCCTCCGTTATACTGATTTATCTAGTTGCACAAAGACTTTTTAATTCAGCTTTCTTAAGTAATACCGCAGCAGCTCTAATGGCATTAGATGGATTACATCTTGTAATGTCGCGAGTTGCCTTACTTGATATCTTCCTTATGTTTTTCATTTTATTGGCTTTCTATTTAATTCTGACAAATAATCTCTGGGCTAGTGGTGTTGTTATTGGATTGGCTGGAGCCACTAAATGGAGTGGTTTCTTTTTAATTCCACTTTTAATACTGTTGACAATTAACTTCAAAAACGCAAATGTTTTTGTCTATATCAAACGAATAACTCAGTTTGTTCTGGTGCCCAGCTTTGTTTACTTAGTTAGCTGGAGTGGCTGGATTATCACCAGCTCAGGTTGGGCGAGAAACTCAGGCTCAAATTTCTTAAGCTCACTTTGGAATTACCATCTAGAAATTCTTAACTTTCATCAAGGCCTAACCGAGAAGCACTCATACGCAGCTAATCCATGGAGTTGGTTGGTGATAGGAAGGCCAACTTCTTTTTATTATGAAAATCCAGGCAATTGCGCAGCTGCAAGTTGCTCACAAGAAATATTGGCGATTGGCACCCCAGTTTTATGGTGGTTTGGCGTATTTGCAATCGCAATAACCTTTGGTCTATTTCTAACCAAAGGTGATCGAGTTTCCGCCTTTATTTTGGCTGGCATTGCTGGCACATACCTACCTTGGTTCCTCTTCCAAAACCGAACGATGTTTTACTTCTATGCAATATCAATTCTGCCGTTTTTAATTTTGGCTTTGATTTACACATTTAATTGGGCAATGAACTTTAAGGATAATAAGAAGTTAATCTATGGCTTTATATTTTTAGTCGCAATAAATTTTCTATATTTTCTGCCAATACTAATTGGAGTTGAAATTCCATACTCACAATGGCTTGCCCGAATGTGGTTTCCTAGCTGGATTTAACTACTCGTTTACAGCCCGATCTTCTTCAATTCCATCTGTTAGAAGTGATTGATCAAATAAATCATCATCTCGACCAGAAAGAGCTTTGATACGTTCTTGCTCGGCACTCCACTCACCCGTTGAAGTTAAATCAATAATTCTCTTGCTTGGTACAGCCTTTGCCGCTGTCGTGTAAACAGGTTTAGGAACTGTTGTTGGTTGCCAACCTTTGCGATCCTTGGGGACCACAATCACGCCAGTAATTTCAGTTCGTTCAGAGAATGGAATCCAGTGCTCATTGTTATCTTTTTCAATCTGTGAATCTGAAGAAAGTGGTGTTGGAATTTTTGTACTAGCTATTTTCTCTAAGGCTCTTAATCTTCTCATCTTCAATTGTGAGGCAACTACCTGTTTTCGAACATTAACTAAATAAATAAGGGTTGCAGTTAATGGAATCAGCGAGGTTGTTATATCCAAGAAACCAATTGCTGAAAAAATGAGTGAGACAAAACTTAATGAAAATAGTGATCCAAAAATTAATCTTCTCTGTAAAAATATTTTGCTTTTATCTTCAACTCGTGGTTCAGTCTTAATACTTCCGTTATTTTCTGCAACAACTTGCATCGCATTTTTATATCGCTGAATTGCCCGGCCAGAGTTATCTTCATGTTTACTCAACCACTGGGGTAGGAAGTAGGCAGCCCACATCCCAATGATGATTAAATAGATAAATCCAGAACCCATAAAGCACAACAATAAATGTTGAAGGTTAGATTCAAGGGGAAATCGATAGGTATGTCATGACTATCTTTTATTTGATTGCTGGGTTTTCCTTTACAAAAGTTATGTGGTTTCGCCAATCTCCAGCTATATGAAGGTAGTTATTTCTTGCACCTTCTAGTTCATACCCTGCCTTTATCGCTACTTTCTTTGATGCTTCATTTTCTGGTCGAAGGTTTATTTCAATCCGGTGTAATTTCAAAGAGTCAAAGCCAAATTTGGTTAGTAGCTTGACCGCTCTAGTTGTATATCCACGGCTGGAATACCGTTGATCGATCCAGTATCCAATATGAGCACCGCGCATTGCACCAAAAATTATTCCACCTAAGGTGATTTGGCCAATCAAAACTTCAGATTTATTCTCAGTAAGCCAGATACCTAATGAAATCGATCGCAGAGCTTTGATCTCCCGGTTTAATTGCATAACCATTCCATAGTAAGAAGGCAGTGGTGAATTGTTATCAATATTTGGTCTAGTTGCCTCCCAAGGTGATAACCAATCACGGTTTACTGATCGCACAGCATCCCATTGAGCTTTATCTCTAAAACGAATTGGTCTTAAAGAAATTTCATGATCAAGTAATTTACGCAAGATTATTCCTGACTTATTAACAGCAGATTCACTGTATCGCCTGCACCTAATTTTCCAGTTTTCTCATCTAACACAATCAAGCAATTAGCTAGGGACAAAGTAGTTAATGATTCTTGATTTGGTAATACTGATACCTGCCCTGCTTCATTTACCTCACCTCTAATGTAAGCAGATTTTCCGCCCGCAATCGATAACGCCTTACCTAGTTTGCCTTTACGGCTTGGGCGAAGTGAGCCACTGCCAGTTAACATTTTTAAAATCATCGGTCTGATAAAAAGTTCGGCAGATAGGTAATTACCAATTGGATCTCCAGGGAGAGCAAGCACTGGAGTTTTATCTGGACCAATCAATCCAAATCCATGCTTACTACTTTCCTCAAGCTTTGGTGTGACAACTTTAATTTCGCCTAACTCAGAAATCACCGAACGAATTAGATCAAATGATTCATCCCCAGATTCACCACTGATTACAATTAAATCTGCTCTAACTAATTGATCCTCAACAACTAACTTTAACTGTTCGGCAGTTTCTGGAATTGTGTGTACCCGATAAGCATGAGCTCCTGCTTCACGGACAAAGGTTGTGAGAAACCATGAATTGCTTTCATACTCATCATCATCATTTGCTAATTTGCTTCCTGGTTCAACCAAATCATCCCCAGCGCTAATAATTACAACTCTTGGGTGTGGTCGACATGGCAGTCGGTCTAAGCCGAGGGATGCGGCTAAAGCAATTTGAGTTGAATCAATCTTTTGGCCATTCTTAATCACAACCTTCTCATCAACCAACATATCGCTGGCCAGAGTTGCCCCATGTGCATCAAGCAGCGGCAGGTCTAAGGCTGACAGTGGGGTGCTCAGTTGGAGTAACTCCTCCTGAAATGCAGCCACCGATATCAAATCTTCCATACCTAAACCCTACTTTGCCCAAGCCATAAATTAAGGTAAGGGGCATGGCTGCCCAAGAAAATAAATCAATATTGCGTAAGCAATATCGCAAAGAGCGAGCAGATCGATTTATTAATGAAAGTTGGCTGCATATTCTCTCCGCCAATGAATTAACTGGCATTACAAATATTGGCTCATATATTTCATATGAGTTTGAGCCAGATACAAGTGAGTTAAACAAAAGATTAATTAGCGCTGGCAAAAAGTTATTTCTGCCACGAATGCTTGTGAATAAAGATTTAGAGTGGGTGGCATGGGATGGATCTATAGATAGTTTAAAAAAATCTGGGAAAACTCTTGAGCCAATTGGTGAGGCAGATACTCAAACCCAACTTGAGGTGATAATTGTTCCAGCTCTTCATGTTGACCGAACCGGCAATCGATTAGGCCAAGGCGGTGGCTCATATGATCGAGCTTTGGCAAGAAGTAAGGCATGGAAGATTGCACTTCTACACCGAGGTGAATTAACTAGTGAGATTCTTCCAGTTGAGCCACATGATCAAAAAGTTAATGCGGCGGCAACGCCTGAGATTATCGTCAGGTTTTAATTAGTTAAAGTATCAAGATTACGAGCCATTACTACTCGTTGAATCTGATTAGTACCTTCATATATTTGAGTTAACTTTGCGTCCCGCATCATTCGCTCTACCGGATAATCACTTACGTATCCGTATCCGCCTAGTACCTGGACAGCATCGGTTGTAACTTTCATTGCTACATCTGTTGCAAAGCATTTACTTGCGGCAGAGAAAAAGGTCAGATCTGTTTCACCACGTTCACTCTTAACTGCAGCTGCATAAGTTAATTGTCTAGCAGCTTCAATCTGCATTGCCATATCCGCTAACATAAATTGAACAGCTTGAAAATCAAAGATTGGTTTTCCAAATTGCTGCCGTTCGTGGGCATACTTTTTAGCAACATCAAGTGCGCCTTGTGCTATTCCTAGTGCTTGGGCAGCGATTGTAATTCTGGTGTGATCTAAAGTTTTCATGGCAAGTGAAAAACCACTTCCGATTTCACCTAATCTGCGATCATCATTTACTTTGACATTATCAAAGTAAACCTCACGAGTTGGTGATCCTCTAAAACCCATTTTCTTCTCATGTGCGCCAAATGAAACACCCGGATCTGATTTTTCAACAATAAAGGCTGAGATTCCTTTTGAACCTTTGCTTGCATCAGTTGAGGCCAACACCGTGTAGAACTCAGATACACCTGCATTAGAAATCCATTTTTTGCTTCCAGAAATTATCCAGCTATCTCCATCTTTAACAGCTTTGGTTTTCATCGCCGCTGCATCAGATCCTGCTTCAGATTCAGATAGACAGTAAGAAAAACCTTTACCTGCTGCAAGTTGAGTTAAATACTTTTTCTTTTGATCATCATTGCCGGCAATCATTAC
>Ga0315902_10002476_pt1 | contig 28665 bp, 25 predicted proteins | sample LakEriMetagenome_9_FD_203523 | JGI IMG/M metagenome (GOLD analysis project Ga0315902, IMG submission 203523) | Freshwater fungal communities from buoy surface, Lake Erie, Ohio, United States - Buoy 12 MA117 | ecosystem: Environmental > Aquatic > Freshwater > Lake > Lake biofilm | place: USA...
TGGCGAGGAGCGATCCGGCCAGTGCCGCGGTCGACGCCCATCGCATGAAGCTCGAGCAAGTCATCGGAAAATCCTCCAGGTGTGAGAAATCATGCGGCGGGAGGCATCAGTTTCCGAGCCCCGCGCAACCGCCCATGCCGCACTGCGGGCGGCCGCAGCCCTCGGCCGGAGCGGAGGTTCCACCGCCGCCTGTCACGTGGCCGCTGACCACGCTCAAGAGCTTGGTGAGCTTGGTGCTGTGGCAGTGCGGGCACGCAGGCTTCTCGTTGCCGCGAATGAGCAACTCAACCTTCCGGCTGCACTTCTCACAGGAATATTCGTACAACGGCATCGGCTTCAACTCCCTGACGCGAGGAATGCATTTTACATGGACACGTTCGACGCGATCAATCAACGGCGGTCGGTGAAGGCCTTCGACCCGGACCACCGGCTCACCGTCGCCGAGGAAACGAAACTCCTCGAGGCCGCGATCCAGTCGCCGACTTCGTTCAACATGCAGAACTGGCGGTTCGTGATCGTCCGCGACCCCGACCTGCGGAAGCAGATCCGGGCCGCCGCGGTCGATCAGGCGCAGGTGACCGACGCGTCGCTCCTGATCGTGCTCACCGCCGATCTCAAGGCGTGGAAGAAGTCGCCCGAGCGGTACTGGCGGAATGCTGCGTCCGAGATCCAGAAACTGGTCACGGGCTGGATGGGACCGTTCTACGAAGGGAAGGAGCAGCTGCAGCGGGACGAGGCGATGCGGTCGTGCGGAATCGCGGGGCAGACGATCATGCTCGCGGCCAAGGCCATGGGCTACGACTCCTGCCCGATGATCGGCTTCGACCCGGTGAAGGTGGCCGAGATCGTCCACCTCCCGAGCGACCACGTGATCGGCTTCATGATCGCCGTCGGCAAGGCCGTGAAACCTGCCATGCCGAAAGGGGGCCAGCTGGCCCTGTCCGAGGTGGTGGTGCAGGACCGGTTCGCGTGAGGTGCTTTTGCGCCCCGGACGGCCACTGCCTTGGACGGTCCGTGACGCGCGCTACGCGTGGCCTTCCTTGAACGTTCCAACGAGTTCCGCCCGCGCCACGATGTGCCCGTCCATGGCCCTCTCCAGTTCAGCCTTCGTCGGATGCTCCAAGCCTCTGAGCATGCAGTCGATCGCGTAGAGCTTGAAGAAGTACCGATGTCGGCCAATTGGTGGACACGGCCCGCCGTAGCCGACCTTCTTCCAGTCGTTTCGGCCTTCGAGCGTCCCCGGCGGCAGGTCCGCTCCGCCAATACCCTCGAGAAGGCCCGTGACGTCGGGCGGAATGTCGTAGAGCACCCAGTGAACCCACACACGCTTCGGCGCGGCAGGGTCAGGAGCGTCGGGGTCATCCACGATCAACGCCAAACTCTTCGTGCCCTCGGGAACCCCACACCACTCCAAGGCCGGTGAAATATCGTCGCCTTCGCAGGTATATCGGCGCGGTATGGGTTCGCCGTACTCGAAGGCCGGGGAAGTGATCCGGAGGGCCAAGGAAAGAGTCCTGCGCAGGAAACCAACGGCTCGGACGACGGGGAAATGCCACGGATGCTGCTTTGCCCCGGGCACGCGCTGGTGCCCGTGACGCTCGCCAGCCACAGCCAGCCCCGCTCACGTGTCACTGCGTATGATTGCGCATGTCATAGCCCATTCGAAAGCCAGAGTCCCGGGGAGGTATCCATGGCCACACCCAGCACGCTTTCTCAGGCCGAACTTTTATCGAAGCTTGTGGCTGTCGCGACGACGAACACCGGCACTGCCCTGACAGCCACAGACGGCACCATCACGGGCACACTCACGGCGATCAAGGCGAAATGGTTCCTTGGCGGCCGGAAGGTGACGAGCAATTTCAGATGTACGCTCGACCCGGCCACTCATGAGGCGCACTTCCGGGAGTCGGCCACGGAGAGCTCATGGGGCCTGCCACCGCCCACGTTCACCGTCGAGACCACGTCGCAATTCGGCTCCCGCGTGAACACAACCCGGACGGACACAGGGTTGGGGGGTGGCGGCAAGCTCGAGTTTGGCAAGTTTCGGGAAGCGTTCGAGCGGGCGGTGCAGGACGCCGGCTGGAAGTTCGTCTACGAGATCGCCTGACTGCCGTGCCCGCCACGATATCGATCAACCGAGCACCCGTCTTGATGCTCTGGGCCGCCGTCGTCGCCCAGCGGCTCGGGTTCCGCTGGGAGGAGTCGCTGAGCCTCGGCAAGGCATTGGCGGGCCTGAACGCCCAGTCCAAGGGACGGCGGCTGGGGATCTTCAAGCCGCACGAGGAGAAGACGAAGGCGGCCCGTGAGCGGGAGCGCGGCGAGCAATTCTGGATTGAACTCTGCGGCCGCCCGGTGCCAGCGAAGAACACGGCGGATGGCATCCGGGCGGTAAGCGGCGGGGCCGTGGTGACGGCCGAGGGTGCGGAGGCCTATCTGGAAACGAAGTTTGGCGACGATCTGGAGGCGGCCCGGGCCGCGATGACGACGCTGGCCCATGCGTACCGACCGCGGGCCTTGGCGGCCGAGGCCTTCGCTCTCTGCGAGGAGTTCCGGCCCGCGATCCCGGAGGGCGTGAAGGGTTGGGGGGCGAAGGGAGTACTCGACCTGCGGAAGATCCGCTCGCTCGCCAAGGGGTAGAATCCGCGGTGGGGGCCGTAGGCCACCGGCGCGCGAGGCGGTAGGGAACCCCGGGGAGGTCTGCGCCGACGGTGAAGAACCGCTCGTGACGGGGCCCTTTCCAGGGCAGGTGAGCGATGGCCACACAGCCTTCGGTGCCATGACGGGTCCGGAACTGAACCCCATCGAACCGTTGATACCAGTCGCGTTTGTGAAAGAGCCGTTGACCGTCCTATCCCTGCCGCTACTCCGTCTCTCGCAATTTCAGCTGCACACCGCCAGTTGGTGAGTGCCCATAGCGCACACTAACGTATTCACTCCACGCGCGAGGGACGGTGGTGGGCCACTGGCTCTTCTTAATCGTCGGTGTGTTTTCCAGGATTCCCTCGGGCAGCTCCATGATCCATTGCTTGGTATTTGCCCGTACGACAAATGCCGCCAGCGGGATCGGATAGAGCGTGTCAGCGGTGCTAGCCTCCGCGTCGAGGACCATGACCGCATACGTAATCCGACTCTTTTCCGGAGCGATACCAAAGTCGGTGATAGAACCGAGCTTGTCGCCACGGGCGTTGTGAATGGGAATGTCACCCAACGTCGAGAACAGCACCACGCGGCTCGTGCCTTCGGATTCACTGGGGGAGGAACGTGCCGGCGGCGTGGCAGGATGCGCATCTACGACAATGTCGCCGCCTGCGCTGGTCCATTGCAGCCTGGTAATAGGCAGGGAAAGCGATTTCGGTTTTCCGTCGACCAGCGACGTTGGCACCACGTGGATTGCGGCCACGGTTCCTCGGCCAATGTCCAGGCTAATATCGTCGATCTTGCCAAACTCTTCGCCGCCACGCGTCTTCACGACGGCGCCTATCAGCCCATGGGCCGAATGCACGGGCCCCCGCTCCACGTCGCTTTTACCATTGCCAGCGTTTTCAGCGGTCGCAGGTTTCGCCGGTTCAGCAGCCCGCGCCGGAGTTGCATGGGCGTCGAAGCATATCGCAATCAGGAATGCCATGACGTACGCACAATCGAATGCAACCTTGCGATTCCACGTCGATGCGGCACCCACCCGGAACAGAATTAAGAAAACGGTCGTTATGGTGGAAAGCATTTTCACATCTCCCCTCGGTACCTGGCTAAACCCGCCTCTTGGCAGTCGGTAGGGAAGTCATGATGGGATCGTTACGGCATCGTTACGTCGAACCCCAGCGCTAGCCGTTGGCTTGCCAGGCTTTTCAGCCCCAGAACGAGTGACGTCGGGAATCGCGATCCCTAATGCGGTTGCCAGGGCTACCTGGTGGTCTTGCTCCTGCACCAGAATGCCACGGATATGCTCTGCCACGGCAAATTCGCCCAGCGCTTCGCACTGGCTTACTCTGGCCCGATAACGACGAATCGTCTCATTCTCGCTTTCCAGGTCGAAGCGGAGCATGTCTTCGGCATTAGCCGATGTTTTGACCGGCTTCGCCGAAACAATGGGCGTGCCACCGAGATAGTCGATTTGGCCTGCAATAATCAACGCGTGCTGGAGTTCTTCGGCAGCATGTATTTGCAATTCCGCGGCAACGTTCATGTACTGCGCGCCCTTGAGCACCTGTGAATAGACCACATAGGAGATAATGGCTTGGTATTCGCCGGCGAGGTCCTCGTTGAGGAGGTCAACCAGCGCGGATCGCGTGATTACGGGTTCTTGGTCGCACTGTGAGTTCTGAATGGACATGGCTTGGTCCTCGATTGTCGTGGTCGATTTACTGTTGAACAGAACTGTGGTGTTGAGCGGTGCAGGTTACCGGCCCAGCATTTTGAGAATGACGAAAATCACGATTGCGCCGAACAGGCCCCCACCTAACAGTAAATACATGAGTGAGTAGCCCGCGGCCGCCAATGGAGGCGCGAGCGGCAGGAAGATGTCCATTGCGTTACTCCTGGTTTAGGACGGTTTTCCTGCGATCTGTGCCGCAGGTGTCAGCTCCGATTTAAAAACAAAAAAAGCCGACGTGGCGGAACACCCAAAGGTGCTCACTCACGTCGGCTTACCTGATAACGAGCCTCCCGAACAAACGGGGCTGCTCTTTATCCAGTCATCCAACAACTCGAAGTCGGAACCGAAGCAAGTCACTCGCGGTTCCGCGATCATTTGCATCCTACGGGGCAGGGCGAGGGAAGGCAATCGGGCGAAGGACTTGCCCTTCGGTCGATTTCCCCGCCTTCTTGTTGCCTACTGGGCGGCCGATCACGGCCGCGGACCTCGCGACCCTACCCGAACGGATGTGGAAGTGCCGTGGAATGTCCTCCTTCGTTATCTCATTCCAATTCAATCTCGATGATGTGTTCGTGGGAATCGTCGACCAGGCAAATCGCATGATCAGCCTGCGGCACTCCATCGACCAGAAAGGTGTGGATCGGCCCGGGCTCGCGGACGCCATGGCCGGGATGGTGAACCGTGATCCGGTAGGTGGTGCTGTGATAACGGTAGCGGATCGTGTAGGCGGGCCAGTCGCGGGGTGGATGCGGAGACAGTCGGAGCGTTGTGCCCTCCCGTTCGATGCCGAGCAATGACTCCACGAGCAGGCGATACATCCAACTGGCCGATCCGGTGTACCACGTCCAGCCACCGCGGCCGGTGTGCGGCGCGACCGCGCAGATGTCCGCCGCCACCACGTACGGCTCGACGCGGTAGGTAGCGATTGCCTCTGGTGTCTTGCCATAGCTCACAGGGTTGATGAGCCGAAACAGCTCCCAGGCGCGGGCGTGGTTGCCCAATGCCGCGAACGCCATCGCCGCCCACGCCGCCGCATGGGTGTATTGACCGCCGTTCTCACGGACACCAGGCGGATAGCCCTTGATGTAGCCGGGCTCGAGAGTCCCGGTGTCAAACGGGGGTGACAGCAGCTTCACAAGTCGGTCCGGACGGGACACCAACAGCGCATCGACGCTGTCCATCGCCTCAACGGCTCGGGCCTGAGGAGCCGCAGCTGACAGCACTGCCCAACTCTGGGAGACCGAATCGATCCGGCATTCGGCGGAACTCGCCGACCCAAGCGGCAATCCATCGTCAAAGCTCCCGCGTCGGTACCAGGAGCCGTCCCAGGCGGTATCGTCTACATTGGCGCGGAGGCGACCTGCTTCGATGGCACAGCGATCGGCCATCGTGGGATCGCCGCGGAGCTCGGCAAGTGCACCGAAGCGGTTGAGAACGTCGTAGAGAAAGAAGGCCAGCCACACGCTCTCGCCGCGGCCTTCCTGACCGACGAGGTTCATGCTGTCGTTCCAGTCGCCACCGCCGAACAGCGGCAGGCCGTGAACACCGAAGTGAAGGGCATGCTCGACGGCCCGGACGCAGTGCTCGTAGAGCGGGGCCGTGGACGGCCCGCACTGCGGCAGGTCGTACAACGACTCCTCGTCGGCGCGCAGTTGGCGGCTATCAAGGAACGGCACCTGCTCGTCGAGCACGCCCGTGTCTCCAGTCGCCTGCACGTAGCGGCAGACGGCTGCTGGGAGCCAGAGGAAGTCGTCGGAACAATGGGTGCGGACACCACGGCCCGCCGGAGGGTGCCACCAGTGCTGCACGTCGCCTTCCTCGAACTGGCGGCCCGCGGCCCGTAGCAGATGCTCGCGCAGCAATTCAGGGGCGGTGTGCACCAGAGCCATCGCGTCCTGCAACTGGTCGCGAAAGCCATAGGCCCCCGATGACTGGTAGAGCGACGTGCGGCCCCACAGGCGGCATGAGACGACTTGATACAGCAGCCAATGGTTGACAAGCGCATCGACGGTGGGGTCGGGCGACTCGATCTGCACGGCAGAGAGGCGGCGTTGCCATGCCTTCCGCATCGCGGTGAATTCCCGTTGCGCTGCCTCTTCCCCGCGAAATCGCTGCACGAGCCGTTGCGCCTCGGCGGCCCCCGTCGTCGCGCCGCATGTGAAGGTGATCGTGCGGGTTTCACCTTCGTCAACGGTCACCTGCACCTGCATGGCGGTGCAGGGGTCGAATCCCGCTCCGACACGGCCGGAGAGTCGAGTGCGGCCGAGCGACGCCGGCGTTGCGAGCGACCCGTTGCGGCCGATGAATTCCGTGCGGTCGCCGGTCACGGACCGCGTCGCCTCGCTCGAGTCGACGAACGCCACCATCGAGGAAAACGCGTCTCCGAACGCGTTGCGGGCAAACACCGCCCCGGTCAGGTGGTCGATCTCAGTGACGACATGCATCTGCGACCGGCTCCGGAGCTCGCCTAACACCCACTCCCAATAACCGGTTACCGACAGGAGCCGCGGTCGGCCGGAGGCATTGGTCAGTGTGAGTTGCACGAACTTCACAGGCTCGTGCTCCGCCACGAAGACTTTCAGCGACGAGACGATGCCATCGTGGGCATGCTCAAACACGGTGCTGCCGATCCCGTGTCGTACGACATACGTGCCTTGGCCGCGGGCTGGCTGTGGCGTCGGCGACCAAAAGTGCCCCGAGTCCTCGTCCCGGATGTAGATCGCCTCGCCTCCCACATTGGACACCGGGTCATTGGTCCATGGCGTGAGTCGGAACTCATGGCTGTTGTCGACCCATGTGCAGCTACCACCAGACTCCGCCACCACTGTTCCGATCCGCGCATTCGCAATGCAATTCACCCAGGGTGTCGGTGTGGTGATGCCGGGCGCGAGTCGAATCACGTACTCGCTGCCATCGGACGTGAATCCGCCAAGGCCGTTGAAGGCGTGGAGAGCGGCTGGTTTCGCCTCGGGCTCGAGTGCCGATGCGGAGGCAAGCGAATCCGGGCGGGGCATTGGTCGCCGCGGCTTGAGCGGAAGGATCGAGATCTCGGGCCGATGGCGCTTCTCCACCTGCTCCACGAGCGTTCCGCCCTCATCCGTGAGCATCACGCGGGCGACCGACTGCAAGAGCACACGGTCCTCTTCGGAGAGCTGTTCGCCGCGACGGACGAAAATGCCGCCCGTTCGGTCGAGCAGCCCCGCCTCCGGGCTGGCGGAGACGAGATCGGTGATCGCGTCGTGTAGTTCCTGTCGGTAGATGGACTCGTCTTCGTTCCAGATGACCAAGTCGACGTCGAGGCCGTGCATCCGCCACCACGTATGGCCTCGAATTGCCTGGTGCACAAGCTCGAGCTGTTGGCGATCGCGGATGCGCACCAGCACGATTGGCAGGTCGCCGGAGATGCCGTATCCCCAGAGTCCCGATTGGCCGCGGCGGTTGCGGGCAATCACCGCGGGGTTCGCACGGTGCCGCCTCGATGCGTGAACGATGGCCCCAGCAAGGCGCCCGTAGGCCTGTGCCTCCCGGTCGGAGATCGCCAGTTGTTGCAGCATGATCGCGCCCCGTGTCCAGGCCAGTGCGATGATGCGGTCTGCGAGGCACGGATCGAAGTACTTGGCAGCGATGTCTACAGCCTCATTCCGCGATTCGGCGACCCCGGTGACGATGTCCAGCCTCACCGTCTCTCCCGCATTGAGCACTATCGTTCGGCGGATGCTCACCACGGGATCAAGCGTGGCGCCGGTTGTACCCGAGAGTGCGACTCCCTCGAGGGCTTCAGGGTTGCGTGGGGTGCGGCCGCGGCCCAGGAACGCCCTGCGGTCGGTCTCGAACGACGGCTCACCGACAGGGCATGCGGAGCCTTCCGCGGGACAGGTGCCGCTCATGATGTGCAGCATCCACGGCGGCCGTTCGTCCGGGCCGCGCGGCCGGCGGGTAGCGAGCAGCGCGGGCCGTCCAGCGAGGATTTCGGTCTCCACGAAGAGGTTGGCGAAGGCGGGGTGCGTTTCATCCTGTGCCTGTGGGGCCAGTGCGACCTCCGCGTACGTCGTGACCTCAATCGTGCGTATGCGATCGGAGCGGTTGGTGAGGGAGAGCCGCCGGAGTTCCACGTCATCTTCGGGCGACACACTGACCAGCGTGTGCGACTCGATTTGCTCGACGACGCGACGAAACTCCGCCCTCGACTGCATGAAGACCGCCTCACCGCGGTGGCCCCCGCCGGTCGTCGGCTGCCAGGTGTTGGACCAGACCAAGCCGCTGTCCAGATCCCGCAGGTAGCAGAACTGCCCCCAACAGTCGCGGGTCGTGTCTTCGCGCCACCGGGTTACGGCGAGACCACGCCACCGGCTCCAGCCGCCTCCGGCAGCAGAGATCGCGACGTGGTAGCGGCCGTTGGAGAGCAGGTGCATCTCCGGCACGGGGGTGTCGAATTCCGACACGACGCGGACTGCATCGGCCTGCGTGCTGGGGATGCCGCGCGCCGCAGACGCCTCGACGGAGTGGGGAGAGACCGTGACCGTGAGTTTCGGGATCCGCTCCTGGAGGAGCAGCGTCGCCGACTTCATCACCGGATCAGCCATGAATCGCCGCTGCATCGGGCGGTCCAGCAGCACGGCTGCGTAGGCTAACAGGCTCATGCCCTGGTGGTGCGCCATGAACTGCCGCACGGGCACGCCCTTCGCGGAACCTGCCGCATCTCCCCGAGTGTTGCCGGTGCCGTCTGGAGCACGACGAGAAGGGGTGTAGTCGATCGCCTCGATGAAGCCGCACGTGCCCATGCCCCCGTCCGCAGCGATCCGACGAAGGTTGCGGCAGGCGGCTTGCGGCACGACGAGAAGTGCCAGTGCGCTGGCGTAGGGGGCGATGACGACGTCGTCGGCAAGTCCACGCTTCAGTCCCAAGCCTGGCACGCCGAAGGCGCGGTACTGGTAGTTCATCTGAACGTCACGGGCGTTGTAGCCGGACTCCGAAATCCCCCAAGGCACTCCGCGACGGTGGGCGTAGCCAATATGACGGTGCACCGCCGATCGGCAGGACTGGTCGAGGAGCGTGCCCGACCAGGAGGGCATCACGAGCAGTGGCATGAGGTATTCGAACATCGAGCCGCTCCATGAGAGGAGCGTGGGCGCGCCGTCAGCTGTTGTCAGCAGCCGACCGAGCGCAAACCAGTGATCCTGGTCGAGCTGGCGGCGGGCAACGAGCACGTAGCTGGCGAGCCGAGCCTCCGACGCCAGGAGGTCATAGTAGCCAGCGTCAAGGCGATGCTCGGTGGCATTGAATCCAATGGCGAACAGGCGGCGCGAAGGATCATAGAGGAACCGGAAATCAACTTCCGCAAGCTCACGGGATGCGGCCGCAAGCCGGCCGAGCTCGTCGCGCCGGGCCGCGGCGTGCTGTGCGGCGTCTGCGAGCGACGCATGCAGCAGCCCGAGCCAGCGTGAGCAGGCCGGGGCATCGGGCGAATGGTTCGTGTCGTTGGCCCGGGCGACCTCTTCAACGAGTGGCAAGACCGTCTCAGGAAGAGCGGCGATTTCGGCAAGGGTTGGGCTGCCCTCAAGGTGGTCGAGCACCTCGCGCAGCAGAGCAGCGCGAGGGTTTGACTGTGCGGCGACCCGCTGCCAGAAATGCTCGGGCGGCGGAGGCAGCGTCGTCCATGGAGCGAGGTGCTGGAGATCGGTGAGGTGGTCGGACGCAGCCTGGATAAGGGCTTCGGTCCACCAGCGGCATTCGGTGTCGGCGACACTGCCGCGGGCCGCCGTCCCGGCCGCGATCAAGCGGGTCAGGACAGCGGTGGCATGGACGACCGTGACAGACTCACGCTGGATACCGTCGGGAAGACTGGGCCAGCATGGCGCGGCAGCGGGATACCGGCTGCGACCGGCCGGCGTAGCGGTGAGGGATTCGGCGAGGATGTGCAGCGTGTCCTCCAGTCCGGCGAAGAGCCGTGATGGCAGTACGGGCGCATCTCGCAGCTCTTCCAGTCCGCCGGCGAGCACCGTAAGGCAGCCAACCAGATTGCCGCTGTCGACCGTTGAGACATATCGCGGCGGAAGCGGCGCGAGCGTATGGACGTCATACCAGTTGAACAGGTGGCCACGGTGCCGTTCCATGCTCCCGAGCGTCTCGAACGTGCGGCTGACACGGCCGGTGAACCGCGAGACGGAGCACCAACCGAAGTCGCAGGCTGCCAGGTCGGAGAGCAGCGCCATCGCGATATTCGTGGGACTGGTACGGGCTGCGACAGCCACCTCGCCGTTCATCTGCACGTTGTCTGGCGGCAGCCAGTTGGTGTGGGCTGTGACATATTCCTCGAAGTAACGCCATGTGCGCCGGCCGGTAGTGGCCAGGAACCGCCGCTCAGAGGCGGATAGCCGGCCGATCGGCGGCGACAGCGGCTGGCTGATCCACCAGGCGACGAGGGGAGACAAGAACCATACCGTCAGCCAGGGCGCAGCGACCGCAAGCATGCCGAAGCGGCCGGTCGCGACGAGGAGCGTGCCCAGGAAAACGGCCGCCAGCGGGCTCACGGCAAGCTGGCGGATGAAGCTGGGCAGATCGTCCGCCAACGTGCGTTCGGTGTCGGCTGCCGTTCGCCATTCCAGCAGGTTGCGGCGGGTGATGAACATCCGCACGAGCGTGCGTACGATCGCATCGATGGCGAGCGCCGCCTCGTATGGCAGCATCGCGAGGAGGAGCAGCCCTTGCGCGAGTGGCCGCGTGGCGGCCCCCGCGGCCTCCAGGAGATGCGTGGCGATGGCCACGTCGTGCGGCTTGCGCACAAAGTCGAGCAGTCCGGCCAACAAGGGGGGCAAAAGCGTGCTCAGGACGATCAGCCCGGCAGCGGCCACGGCCACCGGCCACGTGCATGACAGCCAGGCGCCGATGAGTAGGCCGACCATCGCCGGAGGCACGAGGCTGCGGCGGAGGTTGTCGAGGATTTTCCATGCGGAGAGCCATGACAGCGGGTTCCCGGCCCCCGCCACGCCATGGTTGGGGACGCGGGGAAAGAGCCACCAGAGGATCTGCCAGTCGCCACGAATCCAGCGGTGTCGTCTTCGCGAGTCGGCGAGATAGCTCGACGGATGGTCCTCGTGCAGCACCACGTCGCTCTCCAGTCCAGAGCGGCAGTGACAGCCCTCGAGCAGATCGTGGCTGAGGATCGTATTTTCGGGGAACACGCCGCAGCAATGCTCAAAGGCGTCGACGTCGTAGATGCCCTTGCCGATGAAAGAGCCCTCATCGAAGAGGTCCTGGTAAAGGTTCGAAACGACCCGGGTGTAGGGGTCAATGCCAGGGGAGCCCGAGGTGAGACGGCTGAAAAGTGACCGCTGCGCGCTCGGCAGGCTCACCGCGATCCGCGGCTGGATGATGCCGTGCCCAGCCGCGATTCGCCGTTGTGTGGGGTGAGCCACTGGGCGGTTGAGGATGTGGGCTATCGCGCCCACCATCTCGCGGGCGGAGTCGCGCGGGAGATCGGTATCGGCGTCGAGCGTGATCACGAACCGGACCTGCGTGAGGAACTCCCCGTTGCCCGCCACGCACGAGAAGCGGCCTGCGGGTCCCGTCAGGGCCGCGCCGCGAAGGACCGCGTTCAAGTCGGCTATTTTGCCGCGTTTCCGCTCGCGGCCCATCCAGAGACCATCGCGGGCGTTCCATGCGCGGCCGCGATGCAACAGCAGAAACAGATCGTGGCGCGCGGCTGCATAGCGTCGATTGAGCGCATCGATCCCTGCGGCCGCCCTCCGGATCAGCGGATCGTCAGCAGGCAGTTGCTCCACCGCGGCATCGGGGAGATCCGAGAGCAGTGCGAAATGCAGGTGCGGATCACGGTTGGCGAGGAAGCGGAGTTCCAGCCCCTCGAGCAGCCGATCGACCGTGGTCGCATCGGTGAGCATGACGGGCACGGCGACCAGCGTGCGGTGCTCCGGTGGGATGCCCGCCTGGAAATCGAGCCGTGGCAGCGGGTGCGGCCGGGCCACGAGTGTCGCCACCCAGGTGACGAGCCCCATGGCCAGATGCATTGCGACCAGCGCAAGGGGCAACGTGAATTGCCACGCCCACCCCTCGGGGCCGGCCACCTTTAGAAAGACGATCACGCCGGCCGCGGTCAGCGTCATGATCGCGACGAGCAGCAGGCCAAGCGTGCACCGCTGTGCTGCTGCCATGCAGTACCGCCACGGGTTCCACCAGGCGGCCACCCGCATGAAGCGGCAGCCAAGGTCGTGCATGAGGCGGTCGCGACCCGCGTCGATCAGCCAGTAGCCGACGTGTGACTCGCGAGTGACCGACGCGCCGTCGCCGGTGGCGATCGCCTCCTGTGCCAGCGTTACCGCCCGTTGGGCGACCTCTTCTTCGGTTCTGTCCGTTCGTCGCGCGATCGTCTCGACGCAGGTGCGGTAGCGGTTGCGGGTGGCGAAGTCCATCTGCGCATACTCGTGTGCCGGATCATCGCAGAGCGTCTGCTCGACGATGCTGTGGTTAGCGATGAAGTCGCGCCACTCGTGCACCGCGAGGAAGCGCAGGCTGCCTATGCTGTTGCCCACCGATACTTGGTCGGTCGCCTGCGACTGCCCGTCGGCGAGTACCAATTGCTCGATCGTGAGGCCCTGATCCGCGAGGCAGTGTTCGAGCCACGTGCTGGCGAAGGCGAAGACGGGCGAGTGGCCCTGCAATGTCCGCGTAAACTCGCCGAGGAAGGCGCCTGACAGGGGAGGGGAGGCCCGTGTCATGTCAGCCAAGATGGTGACGAGATCGGCTGGCCGCTTCTCGGCTGCTTCCAGCAGTCGTTCCGACCACTCGGCGGCGATGTTGCGTTCGTGGCGGGCGGTTGCGATCCGCTGGGCCACACGACGGATGTTCTCGATCAGTGCAAGCCGCAGCATGAGCGGCATCGCCCAGAGTTCGCCCAGCGTGAGTGCACGGATCGATTGATAGGAGGAGATGAAGGCGTCGAGCGCAGCTGCATCAACGCGGCCATCGGTGTGGGCGACCAACTCCATCGCGATGCGATAGGTCCGTGGGAGGTCGGAGGCGAGGCTGGGCAGCTGGTCGAGGTAGGACCGGGGCAGGATTCTGCGGGTCGAATGGATCTGCTCTTCGAGCAGGTAGAAGTTGTCGAGCAGCCACTCCGACGCCGGGGATATACGTCTGCCCCGCAGGTTCGCCTTGGCGAGAAGCTCGTAGGTGCGAAGCAGCACGCGTTCGTTGTCGGCCAGCCGTGCGAGCAGTCTGCGTGACCTCCCGTGCCGGACGAGGCGATGCGAACTGGCTACGGAGCGGGCGTGTCGCTGCAACTGCTCGAGTGAGAACAGTTCTCCGCGGAGGGGCACGTCGCCCGTGAGGCCGTGGTCGCCGCGCAGCGGCGAACCGCCGTCTGTCGCGGTGAAGAGGGAGTCGACTTGTGTGGCGTCCTTGTCCGTGATGGTCCGTGGCGAAAGCCGACGAACCATGTCCATCAGCGATGGAACATGCACGGCGGAACTCCGACGATTGGCCTGTTCCCTGAGGGAGACAGGCCTCTAGCACTCTGACAACTCGACGGACTCAAAGCCAGCGTCCATGCGGAATGGTGAGTGCATTCCGCATCGCAGTTTCTGGACTTTGACGGTCTGCCAACGGCAGCAAACCCGTCACTCAGGCCGGCATGCTGCCGGCGGGATGAGCGGCGTCCCCCGCACAATCTGTTCGCTGGCTGAGTGCTAGCCCGCACTCACTGTGCATCCCTTCCCAGTCAGAACTGTTGTGAGGCCTCCTGAACGGCCTTCTGCACATCGTCCCACGCCGCTTGGGCGCCCTTCTCCAATCGCGCCCACGCCTCACCCGTGGATGAGCCAAGCTCGTCCAACTTTTCACGAGCGGCCTCCTGCTTCGCCTCGATATCCGCCATCCTTTCGTTCCATCGCGTCTTGGCTTTCCCCGTCAAGGCGTGTCCTTTTTCATGGAGCTTTGCAATGGCGGTATCCATGTCCGCGAGGCCGGATTTGAGTCGCATCTCAAATTCCTCTTTGGCCTGTGTGGCAGCCTTCGTGGCTGTATCCGCTGCCTTCTCAGTGTCACGCCGCACGTCCTCGGCTGTGACCTTGCGTACGGTGTGCTCGACCGGAGGCTCTGCACAGCCAGCACACGACACAAGAACCGCTGCACTGAGCAGCCACGAAGAGCGAAGCATGGGTACACCTCATGTTGGACGAAAAATCGAATCCTTGGCGAGTCACGTTCCCGTGAACCCGCCGCTAGCGGCTGGCGTCATGCGAAAAAAGGATAGCGCTGGCCTTGGTTCCGCGGGGTACGCCATGCCGAACGTGGCCTCTGTGCGGTCTCCATGATGCAGGACACTTCCTGCACGGCGCTCAAATGACGGGGGCGAGGCATAGGTCCATACCTCGTGATCCAACGAACGCAAATCCGCTGAACCACAGGCAGTGTCTTCTCGCTGTGCGCCGCATTCCCGGCCGCCGCCACGTGGTGCGTCTTCGAGTACATCGCCACGTTCTACAATTCAGTTGGAGTCGACCAGACCCTCAACTACCTGTCCCCAGACCAGTTCGAAGCCGATCACGCCCCGGCTGTTGTGGTGTGAAATACCGCCCCGCAGTTCGAAAGTCGTGGGCTGCCGAAGGGGTGGGCGAGGGCGAGAGGATTGCGGGACTGAGAGCAAAGGCGGCGGACAGGAAACCATACGGTAAGGGCCGAATTCCGACCCGTCGGCTTCCGCTTTGGGCGTCGAAAGAGAAGCCCCGATGCCCTCGTGACTCATGACGCTGACCAACCCTGCCGATTCGCCCCCTGAGACGCACTTTACCGGCTCCGAATTCGTTCGGGACATCGTGATCGGTATGTCGGACGGCCTGACGGTGCCGTTCGCCCTCGCTGCTGGTTTGTCCGGCGCTGTCGAGTCCAGCAGCATCATCCTTACCGCTGGCTTGGCCGAAGTGGCTGCTGGAGCGATTGCGATGGGACTCGGCGGCTACATGGCGGGTCGGACCGACATCGAGCACTTCGCTTCTGAACGCGTTCGGGAAGAACGCGAGGTTGTCGAAGTGCCACACAGGGAAGTGACCGAAGTCACGGACATACTTCGCTCCTATGGTCTGGACGAAGACGATGCCGCCCGGGTCGTGCAGTCCATTAAGGCCGACAAGAAGCGCTGGGTCGACTTCATGATGCGTTTTGAGTTGGGCCTTGAAGAGCCAGACCCAAGGCGTGCAGGCCGAAGTGCGCTCACAATCGCCTTGGCCTACATCGCGGGCGGCATGATTCCGCTGGCGCCGTATTTCTTCTTCGGGTCAGTCAGGACGGCCCTTCTCGCGTCCGTACTGGTCACGCTCTGGGCGCTGCTCGTGTTCGGCTACATCAAGGGCTTGTTCACGACAGGCAAGCCAGTTCGCAGCGCCGCCCAGACCGTGATCGTGGGCGGGTTGGCAGCTTCAGCGGCGTTCCTCATCGCGAAAGCCTTGGGGTAACGCGCCCCTGCGGTACCGCCTGGCGTCCCGTGATACCAAAGCACCTCATCACCGGAGTATGGCACGACCGACAGCGTGTCCACATCTCGCAAACCCTGATCGCCTCCGCAGCAGCGGATGCCGTGGGGGTCTGCCAGCGGCTGGAGACACGTCCCGAGGGATTGACCGATGCGGAAGCCGCAAAGCGTCTTGGCGAGCACGGGCCAAACGTACTCGCCAAGGACACGCGTGCGGGCGTCCTTACGCTGATCGGGCACGCTGTGCTCAACCCCCTTGTGATCCTGCTTGCCATCCTCGCGGGCATTTCCTTCGCCACCGGCGATGTCCGTGCGGGAACGATGATCACGGTCATGATTGCCCTGGGCGCAGGGCTGAAGTTGGTCCAGGAATCGCGGGCTGACAGCGCGGCCGCCAAGCTCAAGGCGATGATTTCCGTCAGCGCGACCGTGATCCGCGGCGGTCAGGCCAGGGAAATCCCCATCTCACAGCTCGTCCCTGGCGACATCGTGGCGTTGGCTGCCGGCGACATGATCCCTGCCGATGTGCGCGTGCTCACGGCGAAGGATCTGTTCGTGAACCAGAGCACGTTGACGGGGGAGAGCTTTCCCGTCGAGAAATTCGAGGCCGAGAAAAACCCGGCGGCCAGTGCACCCGTGGAATTCACCAGCGTTGCATTCCTGGGCACCAGCGTGGAGAGCGGTTCGGGTACCGCGGTGGTGGTCGCCACCGGGCAGGATACGTATCTGGGTGGCACGGCGAGTTCCCTGACCGAGGAGGAACCGCCCACGTCCTTCGACAAGGGCATCGAACGCTTCACCTGGCTGATCCTGCGGTTTGTGGTGGTCATGGTCCCGCTGGTGTTTCTCATCAACGGTTTCACCAAGGGCAATTGGCACGAGGCCTTCTTTTTTGCAATCGCCGTCGCCGTCGGCCTAACGCCGGAGATGCTGCCCATGGTGGTGGCGGTCTGCCTGTCGAAAGGAGCGATCCGCATGAGCCGCGAGCGGGTCATCGTCAAGCGGCTGAACGCCATTCAGAACCTGGGTGCCATGGACGTCTTGTGTACCGACAAGACGGGCACGTTGACGATGGATCGCGTGATCCTCGAGAGGCATTGCGATGTGTCATTGAACGAGAGCGAAAAGGTCCTCGCGCTGGCGTACATGAACAGCCACTTTCAGACAGGCCTGAAAAACGTGCTGGACCGCGCGGTACTCGCACATACCGAAACCCACTCGCACGCACAGATTCCGGAATACGCCAAGGTGGACGAAGTCCCCTTCGACTTTCAACGCCGCATCATGTCGGTCGTCGTGAGGACACCTGCTGGCAAGGATCTCGTCATCAGCAAGGGGGCGCCGGAGGCGATCTTCCCGCGGTGCGCTTCGTTCACGCTCGACGGCACGCTGTATCCGATGGATCACGCCCACATCGACACTCTCAAGACGGAGTACGAGCGGCTCTCCGCAGACGGTTTTCGGGTGCTCGCCATCGCCTCCAAGGAGATTGACCCTCACGGCATCGTCACCGGCGATGCCACGCCCTATTCGCAGGCCGATGAGTCGGACCTGGTTCTCAACGGATATGTCGCATTTCTCGACCCGCCCAAGGAAACCGCCGCCGCCGCCATCACGTCACTGCAGCGCCGCGGCGTGGAGGTCAAGGTGCTTACCGGCGACAACGATCTGGTGGCCCGCAAAATCTGCAAGGAAGTCGGCTTGTCCACAGAGCACGTGTTGATCGGCGCCGACATCGAGGCCATGGATGATGAAAACCTCGCCGACGTCGTGAAGAAGACGACTCTCTTTGCCCGCGTCTCGCCGTCGCACAAGCAACGAATCATTCGGGCGCTACAGGCACAGGATCACACCGTGGGGTTCATGGGTGACGGCATCAACGATGCCGTCGCCCTCCGGGCCGCCGACGTCGGGATCAGCGTCGACACGGCGGTCGATATCGCGAAAGCCTCGGCCGACATGATCCTCCTGGAGAAGTCACTTCTCGTCCTGGAGGCCGGGGTCGTCGAGGGGCGGAGGGTTTTCGCCAACATCCTCAAGTACGTCCGCATGGGCGCGAGCAGCAACTTCGGGAACATGTTCAGCGTCTTGGGGGCGAGTGTATTCGTTCCCTACCTACCCATGATGCCGATTCAGATTCTCACCAACAATCTGCTCTACGACATCAGCCAGACCGCCATTCCCACCGACGACGTCGATCCAGAACAGGTCGAAAAGCCACGGCCCTGGGACCTGGGCCAGCTCACAAGGTTCATCGTCTTCATCGGCCCGTGCTCATCGCTGTTCGACTACACGACCTACTTCATGATGCTGTACGTGTTCAACTGCTGGGACACCAGCACCCCGGAGGTCACACGGCAGAGTGCCAGCCTGTTTCAGACGGGCTGGTTCGTGGAGAGCCTGCTCACGCAGACGCTGATCATTTACATCATCCGCACGAATAAAATCCCGTTCCTCCAGAGCCGTCCCTCGTGGCCCTTGGTGGTCGTGTCGTCGTTGGTCATGGCGGTCGGGGTCGCAATCCCGTTCTCGTCCGTGGGGCAGTACCTCGGGTTCACTCGGCTGCCAACCATGTACTGGCCGTTGCTCGCGCTCTCGATCGTGTGCTACGCCGCGCTGACGCAAGGCGTCAAGACGTGGCTCCTACGACGGAAATGGATCTGACTCGGGCGCGCTGGCCAGGCGTCGTGCAACTCGGACGCATCCGTGGAGCGGCGGGCAGTGTCTCGCGTGACGTCGCTTATGCCTGCTGCCGCCGCACTGTCCACGCGTGTGGGCTGCGGTTTGTGCAAAGCGTTCCACGTGTCGGGCGCCTGGCCAGCGGGACTAACGGCTGTCACGTTTGTCCCCGGCGGACGTGCTGCGTAAGACTTCCGTTGCAGGAGGCTGTGCTTTCGGCATCGGAACGCCCGTGTCGTGCGGAAGGAGGTGTTCTCATGCTTCGGTGGGCCATCCTGTTTCTTATCGTGGCCATCATCGCCGCCGTGTTCGGCTTTGGTGGTATCGCAGCGGCGGCGACCGATATCGCTCGACTGCTCTTCGTCGTGTTCCTGGTTCTCTTCGTAATCTCGCTGTTCCTTGGGTGGCGGAGTACGGCACCGCGACTCTGACGTATCCGGCGTGTGTCATCACAAAGGGGTGCAACAATGAACGAACTGCAATTCAAGGGCGAGTGGAACGAGCTGAAGGGCAAGCTCAAGCAGAAATACGCCCAGTTGACCGACGATGACCTCATGTATGCAAAGGGCAAGGAAGACGAACTCCTGGGACGTCTGCAGAAGAAGCTAGGCCAGAAGCAGGACGAGATCCGCAAGATCATCGCCGAGCTCTAGGCGTAAAGTTCCCGTGGCGCAATGATTTGCGGCAGTTCTGGATGGACGCCAAGGCAATGGAGCAACAGACCATTGCGCGGCTGAAGCAACTCATTGCCCAAGAGGTGCGAAACGGCTGTTTCTTATCGCTTGCTCCGTCTGCTCTGGCCGGGTCGCCCTGATCCGAGGCGTGTGCCGTCTGGGCGAAGAGCGGGCAGAGCGAAATGTCCGTTGAGTCAACTACGAAGAAAGCGGGGGAGGAATGACATGTCCGTCACCTTCCGGCTTGCGTTTCTAGTGTTGTCCGGGCCGGTTCGGTTCATTTGTTGAACCGACGGCTGGTTTTTCCTTTGAGAGGTACCTGACCCATGACGAGCACGTTTGTGAAGTGTGCCATCGCGATGCTGGCACTGATCGGGGTCAGCATGGCTGCGACCAATGCGTACGCGGAACCCGGCAGCGAGCGGGCGGCCGGAGCCCAGGGAGCGACGAAAGACATCGTTGCGACAGCAGTGGAGGCCGGCCATTTCAAGACGCTCGTGAAGGCTCTCGAAGCGGCAGGGCTCGTCGAGACGCTGAAGGGAAAGGGCCCGTTCACGGTGTTCGCCCCGTCCGATGAGGCGTTTGCGAAGCTGCCCTCGGGCACGCTCGACAACCTCCTCAAGCCGGAAAACAAGGAGAAGTTGAAGGCGGTTCTGTTAATGCACGTGGTGCCCCAAGATCTTCTGATCGCTGATGTGAAGAAGATCAAGGATGCCAGGACCGTCGGGGGAGCAAAGGTCGATGTGACCTACAACATGCTGACAGGCGTGCACATTGGCACCGCCAAAGAGATGGCGCATGTCCAGAACTCGGACATCCACGCCACCAATGGTGTCATTCACGTCATCGACACGGTGATCCTGCCGTAGTGTCCGATTGTCATAGCGTCGGGCGCCAGAACCGCAAAGCACGTGCCCTGTGCGAAAGGAACCCATCGCACAGGGCATGTGTGAGCGCGGGCGAGAGCCAGACCGCTGGTCTGTTCGTCAGGCACGAAAAGCACTTTGAATATTCAGGGGGATGGACTCCTCAAGGTCGTTTTTACTCTTCTTTTCATAAGGAGCGAACCGTGAGTCCCATCGTACTGATCCTGGTTGTGATTCTGATCCTGTCACTGCTCGGCGGGGGCTACGGCTTCCGGAGCGGAAACACCGTTCTAGGCGCGGGAGGCGGGCTGCTCGGCCTGATTCTGGTCATCCTGCTGATCCTTGCCTTGTTGGGGCGATTGCCACTTTGATCCGCGGCTAGTCGCCAGCCAACGTCGTGGCCATGGACTGCATGGGCGACGAGGCCATTCGACGATTTTTACCCGTGAAAATCCGGAAAGAGTGAGGGCGCAAGGACCCGGGAATAAGCGAGTTGACCGTTCGGGAAACGCACCTATTCCCGGTTGCTTACTCCCCGGAAAACAGGCTGTTTTGCACCTGTTCTGCCGTTACCTAGCGCCATGGCGGCAGCCCGCCGGCGGCAAGGTACGCTATTTTGCGATTATTGCTTCACAGGCAATTAGCCCGAAATAGAATACCTCCATGCCCCGGAAGCTTGGCCAACTCGAAACCGCCGCTCTCGCCCTCGCACAGATGCGGAATCTCCGCACCATGCGCGTGGGTGAACTGGCCTCCGGGCTACGCCTGTCGGCGAAGCAGGAGCGGGAGCTCCTCAGCCGTATGTCGCGATCCGGCATGATCGCAAACGTCCGCAAGGGGCTGTACCTGTTTCCGCCGAGATTGCCCCTCGGCGGCATATGGACGCCGGACGAGGCCACCGCCATCAACGCCCTGATGGCAGACAAGAACGCCCGCTATCAGATCACCGGGCCCAAGGCCTTCAATCGGTACGGCTATTCGGAGCAACTCCCTGCTCTCACGACTATCTACAACGACGCGATCTCCGGCGAGCGACGGGTTGGGAGCGTCTCGCTGAAACTCATCAAGGTCGCCCGCGACAGGCTCGGCGGTGTCGAGAAAGTCCGACTGCCTTCCGGCGAGACCCTCGTGTACTCCTCCCGCGCCCGCACCCTCGTCGATGCCGTCTACGATTGGTCCCAATTCGATAGCCTGCCCGAAGCCTATGACTGGATTCGAGCCGACCTCGCCGCCGGCAGGATCACAGCAGACGAGTTGGCCCGAGCCACCGTGCAATACGGGAACATGGGGACAATACGCCGTATCGGAGCGATCCTCGAACGTATCGATGGGAGCAAGGCCGCCAGATCTCGGCTCGAACGAGCAGTGACGGCAACGACCGCGAAGATCCCGCTAGTACCAACTCGCCCGGCCCGCGGGCCCGTCTCAAGAGCGTGGGGAGTTGTGATCAATGGCTGACCGCGAATACGCTCTCATCAAGCTGCATGAAGATATCCCGCTATTTCGCGAGGCGCTCGCATTCACGGCGGCGAAGACCGGCTTCAATGCACCGGTTATCGAGAAGGACTACTTCTGTACCGTTCTGCTCGATGATTTCGCCCGCCATGGCGGGGCCGATCTGATCTTCAAGGGCGGCACGTGCCTTGCGAAAGTGCACGTGGGCTTCTACCGGCTCAGCGAGGATCTCGATTTCGCATTTCCGATGCCGGTCGACGCCAGCCGCAGCGAACGGAGTCGTGCTGCAGACGCCATCAAGCAGGCCGTGGCAGGCGTGTCGCAGCGACTACCCGGTTTTTCGTGCGCCGCGGAACTCAAGGGTGCCAACGATTCGGCCCAATACAGCGGCGTTGTGACCTATCGATCCGTCCTGAGCGACGAACCGCAAACGATTCTCATAGACGTTAGCGTTCGCGAGCCGGCACTGGCGCCGCCCGCCTCCTTCACTGCCCGGACGGTGCTGATGGACCCGATCAGCGGACAGTCCGCTGTACCCGGGTTAGAGGTCGCCTGTATCAACGCCTTGGAAGCCATGGCGGAGAAGTTTCGGGCCGCGCTGTCCCGGCGCGATGTCGCCATACGCGACTTCTATGACCTTGACTATGCGGCGCGGAAGCTGTCGCTGGAGTTGGGCAGCGCGTCGTTCGTCGACATGGTGCGCCGAAAGCTGGCGATTCCAGATAATCCGCCCGTGGATGTAGGCAGCGGTCGGATGGCTGACTTGCGAAAGCAGGTCGATGCGAAGCTCAAACCTGTGCTTCGGGAAAAAGAGTTTCGCGACTTCGACCTCGACAGGGCGATAGCGCTGGTCGTGGATATGGCGATACGTGTCGCCTGAGCGTCATTCGCAACGGCGGCGGGCGAGTTGACGGGCCTGGGCACGCCGTGAGGCGTGGCTTTCCAAGAGATAGATACCGCGGCCGGCCAGCCACTGGGCCAGCGACACGCGGAGATGGCGAGCGCGGCCGGAGGGCCGCCGCTCGTAGAGTTTCAGAATGACCGAGCCGTTGGGCATGTAGCGAACATGCCGCACCGGCCTGTCGTTGAATGTGGTGATTTTCACCATGGGACCTTCCGTGAAAAAAGAAGGCAGGGGCGACGCCCGAAGGCACCGCCCCTGCCGTGAGAAAAACAAAAGAGCCGACCGGGCTATGACGCCCGGCGGCCAAAGGCCCGCTGACCTGTTGGCCAGCCCGCCTCGGGGCTGCGTAGAGTTCCAGCGAGCCGTTCCCGCTCACCTGCTCCCAACTGAAAAGGGCTGACCCATGCTGTCGCCGACCACGCCGCTCGTGATGCGTCTCGTTCTCGCCGCCGCCGTGACGGTGCCAGCGGCTGCCCACGCTGCGGACGCCCCGCACGCCGATGCCGCCAAGGACGCGTGCATCAAGGCCTGCAACGAGTGCCTCAGGGCCTGCCGCGAATGCATTCTCGGCTGCGACTGCCCGGGCTGCGAGAAAACCTGCCTGACCTGCATCGAGACCTGCCGGACATGCGTCGCGCTCTTGGAGTACGACTCCGCGATGGCCGAGGAGATGTGCGAGGTCTGCGAGGAGGCGTGCGAGCAGTGCGCCGCGGAATGCACGAAGTGCGGCGATGAGCCTTGCTGCAAGGCGTGCACGGCGACCTGCAAGAAGTGCCACGATGCGTGCAGGGCGATGCGGCGGTGAGCGGCGTCGGGCCGCGACCGTCTCAGTCCACTCGCGTTAGCGGCACGTGCGGATATGAAACGATTCGCTGATCCATCGTCATGAGTTCACTGCGGTAATTTCGAGCAGTGGCAACGATGAGTTGATCAGCCGGATCGTTGTGAAAGGTTCCCGGCAAATTGCATGCATCGGCAGCGATATCGGGGGTGAGATCCAAAAGTCTCACGCCTGGGTAGGCGAGGGCTGCATGGAGCCACTGATCGGTTGGCAAGGGCAGCCGAAGGCGACCTCGCTCGACCAGTTTTGCGACTTCCCAGCACGAGATTGCGCTGATCCCGATATGGCGTGTCTCGTGCTGGGCGATGAACGACCGTGCCTTCGTCGGAAGTCGATCATCTTGATGGACCCACCATACCCAGACGTGTGTATCGAGGATGATCACCGGGCCGCTTCCCAATCGGTCTCATCAACACTCTCAAATGGCCGATCGTACTCCACCTTCAACCCGCTCAGCGGATACCGCGACATGCCACCAGCCGCTGGGGTAACAATCGGACTGATCGTGACTTCCACGCGTTGGCCCGGCTCATACGGCAACTGATCGAGCGTGACGGAACCGTGCGCTCCAACCGTCGTTTCGATGTGGACGTGCTTATCGGGTTGATTCATGGATTTGGTACCTCATCGGGCAATGATGTCACCGACAGTATACGGTCGCACGGGGTAGACGGCACCGCAGCGCACCGAGGCGGCTGATGGCCGATAGTGTCGGCCCCCGAAAGGCACCGACACCGCCGGCGGCCGCCTCGGCTGCGGAACGGCCGTCACGACTCGCGAAACACAAAGTAGACGGCCGCGCAGATGCACATTGCCGCCCACAGGTAGTTGAGCTTCAGGGGCTGCTTCATGTAGAGCACCGCGAACGGCACGAACACGGAGAGCGCGATCACCTCCTGCAGGATCTTCAGTTGCCCGAGGTTCATCGTCGTGTAGCCGATCCTGTTGGCGGGCACCTGCAGCAGGTACTCCGCCAACGCCACGCCCCAACTGACCAGCGCCGCTATGAACCACGGCCGTCCACTCATGTCCTTGAGGTGGGCGTACCATGCGAACGTCATGAACACGTTCGAGCAGATCAGCAGGAGCGTCGTCTGGAGCAGGACGGGCATGTGTCAGGGTCCCTTCGACTGTGATCAGACGCCATACAACACCCGGCCCTCGCGGCGCGCCGCGTGTTCGACCGTCCCGGGCATTGCCGAGCGGTGATCAAACTCCTGTTCGCTGACCACCAGCAGATCTACCGGCATGACGAGCCCCTTCAGGACGCGGTTTAGGCGGATCATCTCCTCATAGCGGTCGTCTACGATGCGCTCGACCACAAGCAGATCAATGTCGCTGTGGTCGTCAGCATCGCCGCGGGCGTATGAACCGAACAGGATGATCTGCTTCGGCTGTGCTGCCGCCACAAGCCGTTCCACGGCTGCCCGAAGCCGATCGGCTGTCGGTAGCCACGGCGGGGTAACGGTAATTGCCATACCCCCAACCTTACCTCGATGCGGAATCATCAGCCACGGCACGTCCACGCCAAACAAGTTCGTCCGGCACGGCGGCGATAGCCGTCGCCCTTGCGGTAACCCGCCTTCAGGCAGGGCTTACTGCACCGCCGCGACACATGGACAGGGGAGCGACCGCTCTATACTAACTTGTCGGAGCACCCGCCAGTTGGTCAGGGCCATGCATGCCTACTCTGTACCTCGAAACGTCCATCGTGAGCTACCTGCGGAGCCGACCGAGCGCACAGGTCGTGGCCGCAGCCCGCCAACTGCTGACTCGCAAATGGTGGGAGACCGAGCGGCCCAACTATGAACTGGTGACGTCGCAGTACGTTCTCGATGAAGCCGCTGACGGTGATCCCGATGTCGCCGCCAGCCGGCTAGAGGCACTCGCCGGCGTGCCACTCCTGCCCGTCGAGAATGGGATTCGCGAGATAGCCGACGAGATTCTGCGCAAGGCGATCTTGCCGCCATCCGCGAGTGTCGATGCGCTGCATATCGCGATGGTGGCCCATCACCAAGTAGAATACCTTTTGACTTGGAACTGTTCTCACATAGCGAACGCACGTATCCTTCCGAGCGTCTTTGACGTGCTGGACAGTTGCGGGCTCCCGAGACCGATCATCTGTACTCCCGAGGAGTTGTTGACCGATGACACAGCCAGTCCCTGATCGCGATACGACCATTGAGGACATTCACCGGACACGACGCCGCATCGCGGAGAAGTTCGGTGGCGATCTCTCCGCGATTCTCGAGGACGCCAGAAAGCGACAAGCCGCCTCTGGACGCGAGATCTGGCGACCGAAGGCAAAGCCACAGTCAACGACTGCTCCTCCGACGTCATGACGCCCGGCGGCCTCGGCCGCTGCCCTTGCGCTCTCCCGCCTTCAGCCAGTGCTTGCTGCACCACTGGGGGACCCGTTCCGGCTTCTCGGTCCGCCGACGGTAGGGTTCGGGAAGTCCCGCCTCCTCCATCAACTTTGTTATCCGGGCGCAGTTCTCCATGTGGTACTTCGTGAGCCCGACCTCCTCGGCGATCGCCTTGTAGGTCTTCCCCTGCAACCGCCGCTCCACGATCAGTCTGGCGTGCCGCACCAGATCCGGCTCGTGGAAGGCGTTGATGAGGAACGTCCGCTTCAGCATCACCGGCGGCTCGCCGGTACTTGGATCCGCCTGGCGGAGTGGACCCGCCACCGCCGGCGGCAGTGCGGCCACGAGGTTGAGCGTGAACTCCAACCGCGGCACCACCCGCTTGCCGTCGATCCGCATGTAGGGAATCACGCGGATCGGCCCATCCAACAGTTGCCGCAGGATTACGGCCGCCCGATGCTCGTCGCCGAGCAGTTGAAGCTTCACAGCCTCGAGGTGCTCGAGGAGCTTCGCTGCCGAGGGCAGCTTCTCCTTGCGGCCCGCTTGCTCCTCCACCTCCCGCCGGCGAGACCGCACGATCGCGAGATCCCGCTCCCGCTCGGCGAGCCGTGAGGTCAGCGAGGCAAGGGCACCGTCGCCGCTCTCCACCGCCGCCGAAAGTCGCTCGATGTTCGCCATGAGCTTCTTCTCGTCCTTGTCGAGCTTCTTAAGCTCCGTAGCCACCGACCCGCCCTTCTCGTGCAACTCCTGCACGCGGGCGATCACCGCGTCGCGGACACCGTCGAGCGACAGCACCGCGTCGACCACGGTCCCGAGCACGGCCGGAAAGACCCGCCCGCCGAACTGTGACGCTATGACCATGACGAGCAAGAAGCGAAAGGCCCTCACCGCCGCCGGCTGGCGGGTGGGCGACGCGGCCGATTTTCTCGGGCTCGCCGACGAAGCATGCGAACCGCTGTCGCGGCCGACTCCACGCGACTGGCTGTCGCCCGTCTGATAAAGTGCCCCACGCTCGATCGCCACACAATCGGCTTCCGAATCACGAGAGGTGAGTATGCGCCCACAAATCGCTGTGGCCCTGATGGCCGCACTGTTGCCCGCCGGCCTGGCACCGCCTGTGGCTCGCGCCCAGGTGATCGGCGACCAGGTGACCGCGGCCGAAATCCGGGAGATTGCGCGGGAGGCGTACGTCTACGGCTTCCCGATGGTGGACAACCTCCGCATCCAATACTCCTACTGCGTTGACAAGACCAGCCCGGAATACAAGGCCCCGTACAACCGGCTGCTCAACATCCCGCGGGTCTACACGCCCGATGACAAGGCCGTGCAGACGCCCAACTCCGACACCCCGTACTCGTGGGTCGGGTTCGACCTGCGGGCCGAGCCGGTCGTCGTCACCGTGCCCCGGATTGAAAAGGGGCGGTACTGGAGCCTGCAACTCATCGACCTCTACACCCACAACTTCGACTATCTCGGGTCCCGCGCGACGGGCAACGACGGCGGCCGCTTCCTGATCGCCGGGCCCTCGTGGGCTGGGGAGATCCCGAAAGGCATCACGAAGGTGATCCGGTGCGAGACGGACCTCGCCCTCGGGCTGTTCCGCACCCAACTCTTCAACCCTGCCGACCTGGAGAACGTCAAGAAGATCCAGTCGGAGTATGCCGTCGAGCCGCTGTCGGCCTTTCTCGGCGAACCGGCCCCGAAGGCCGCGCCGGCCATCGACTTCCCGAAGCCGCTCACGCCCGCGGAACAGAAGACATCGCTGGAGTTCTTCAACCAGCTGAATTTCGGCCTCCGCTTCTGCAGCCCAAACCCGGGCGAGAAGGAACTGAGGGATCGCTTCGCGCGGATCGGTATCGGCCCGGGGCGAACGATCGACTTCGATACGCTCTCGCCCGAGCACCGAAAGGCCTACGAGGCCGGCATCGCCGACGCCTGGGCGGACTTCGCCGCGATCAAAAAGCGGATCGAGAAGGGCGAGGTGACCTCCGGCGACGTTTTCGGGACCCGGGAATACCTGAAGAACAACTACCTCTACCGGATGGCAGCCGCCGTCCTCGGCATCTACGGCAACTCGAAGCAGGAGGCCATGTATCCGGTGTATCTGGTGGACGCCGACGGGCAGAAGCTGAATGGCGTGAACCGGTACGTCCTCCGGTTTCCGCCCGGCCGGCTGCCGCCTGTGGACGCGTTCTGGTCGCTCACCATGTACGACCAGCCGGCCAGCCTGCTGGTGGCCAACCCGCTCAACCGCTACCTGCTCAACTCCACCATGCTCGAGCAGTTCACGTACGACCCCGACGGCGGGCTGACGCTTCTGGTCCAGAACGAGTCTCCGGGCCGGGACCGCGAGGCGAACTGGCTGCCCGCCCCGAAGGGCGATTTCTGCGTCTACCTCCGGCTCTACCGGCCGAAGGCCGAAGCCCTCGACGGGCGGTGGACCGCACCGAAGCTGACCCGCGTGGCGGTGCCGGTGACCCCGGAAACCTACATCCGGGCCGAGACCGACCGGCAGTTCGGTGAGGTCGTCGGGATGGCCGGCGGGGTCAACCGGCTGTACCACTTCCGCAAGCCCACGCCGCTCGACAAGCAGAACATCGTGCGGATGAACCGGGACACCCTCTACTCGATGGGGATCGTCGACACGTCGAAAGGGGCGACCATCACCGTTCCGGAAATCCCCAAGGGCCGCTACGTCTCCGTCTATCTTGTCGACAACGACCACTACTGCCCGTTCGTGATCTACACGGCGGGCAAGCACGAGCTGCCGAAGGACACCAAGTACCTCGGCGTCGGCGTCCGCATCAAGGTCTTCGACCCCAACGACCCGGACGAGATCGCCCTCGTCAACAAGCTGCAGGACCAGTTCGTCATCGAGGCCGGCAGCGCCGACCCGCTCCCCCCGCTCCGTTGGGACCTCACGTCGCTGAAGACGCTCACGACCCAGTACGAGAAAGATGGGGCAGCGTACGGCAGCTACAAGGGCATGATGGGGGCCCGCGGCAAGGTGGACGAGAAGACCCGGC
>Ga0315902_10002477_pt1 | contig 28663 bp, 24 predicted proteins | sample LakEriMetagenome_9_FD_203523 | JGI IMG/M metagenome (GOLD analysis project Ga0315902, IMG submission 203523) | Freshwater fungal communities from buoy surface, Lake Erie, Ohio, United States - Buoy 12 MA117 | ecosystem: Environmental > Aquatic > Freshwater > Lake > Lake biofilm | place: USA...
GTGCTAACACCCCACGAAGTTGCCCAAACGTATTCTGAACTTCCTTCTTTCGTTGCGAATTTCACATCGAAGGCTTTCGCGAAATTTTGTCCGAGGAAGTGAGAAGTTCCAGCTTGAAGGGCTTTCCCATCTTGCATCAAAGCTTCAATGCACAAGGTGTCTAGCGCGCCTGCAAAACGTTCGCTCTCCGACTTTCTTCCTTTTACAACAGGCATAGCCATGAAGTTTTCAGCGAATTCTGCGTACACATCGAGCATGCGTTCTGTCTCTTCAATCGCTTCTTGCGCGGTAGAGTGGGCGGTGTGCCCTTCTTGCCACAAGAATTCTGCAGTTCTTAAAAATAAACGCGTGCGCATTTCCCAACGAACCACATTCGCCCATTGATTAATGAGCAATGGAAGGTCGCGGTAGCTCTGAATCCAACCTTTGTAAGTGTTCCAGATAATGGTTTCACTGGTTGGACGGATAATTAACTCTTCTTCAAGCTTTGCATCAGGATCAACAACGACACCGCCATCTTGAGACTTAAGTCGGTAATGGGTAACAACGGCGCATTCTTTGGCGAATCCTTCAACATGGGCAGCCTCTTTACTCAAATAGCTTTTCGGAATCAACAAAGGAAAATAAGCATTCTGATGCCCCGTTTCTTTAAAACGAAGATCCAATTGATCGCGCATCTTCTCCCAAATTGCATAGCCATAAGGTTTAATAACCATACAGCCTTTCACTTCACTGTGTTGCGCCAAATCGGCTTGCATCACAAGTTCGTTATACCATTTGGAGTAATCTTCTTTTCTAGTCGGAATTTTCTCGGCCATTTTTTTTCTTTTTTCGAAGTTGCAAATGTAAAACCTTATTACCTTTAAACTATCAAATCCATACGATAATGAAAGCGTTACAACGAAATTTTTTCTTCTTCACGACTATTCTTGCTTTGAGTTCTTGTGCGAGTTTTGAAAATTTGACCGACGATCGCACACGTGCTGAAGACGATGAGATGTATTGGAATGGAAAGGAATTGTTTTACGACAATTCACTCGTAGCTAGTGCAACGGGAACCGGAGATGATTACTATGACCCGAATTCTGCCAGTCGCGCAAATTCATTGAATGGAGGAACAAATCCAAGAGCAATGTTCAATCCGATTAGCGGATGGCAATTGAGTTACGGTTTAAATGCATTTTCCAACTACAACAGTGGATTTGGAATGGGGGGCTTTGACCCATACAATAATTTCGGAGGATTCAATAATTTCGGATACAATCCATACGGTTTTAACAATTATGGTTTTAATCCATACAGTTCTTTCAATCCCTACGGAGGTTATGGTTACAATCCTTATGGCTACGGCCTTGGCGGATTGGGATGGGGAGGTTACGGTTATGGAAATGGATGGTACGGAAACGGAAATGGTTGGAATGGAAATGGCGGTGGATGGGGAGGCTCAAACGGAAGCGGTGAAACACCCAATGTTACACACCATCATCGCAGACCAACCAGTGTCGGATCTGGGAATTCTTCAACCTACGGACGTGGCGTTCTTCAAAAGAATTTAGTTCAACCGATTAGTGAAACCTCTCGTACACCACAGCCAGTGGCTCCTGCGCGCGCGAACAATTATAACTACTCAAATCCGACTTATTCAAGACCTTCATCGCCGAATACGCAAACAAGTCCAGCTTATTCGAGCCCATCGCGTTCAACCCCAGCATACACTCAGCCATCGAATTCAGGACCTTCAAGAACGACGTCGCCAACGTACTCAAGTCCTTCGCGTCCTGCTCCAAGTTACAGTTCGCCATCGCCTTCAAGATCGACACCAACGAAACCTTCAACGAGCTCACCTTCCCCATCTCGTTCAACTCCAACGCGCACGAGCCCTGCTCCAAGCTCACCTTCAAGAACTACTTCACCTGGTAAGAGACCTTGATGCGAAGCAAGATGTTAAACAAGGTGCTTTACAAGATGCGTAGCAAGATGTTGCACAAGGTGCTTCGCAAGGGTAAGGTTGTAGCACTGTCATTTGTTTTCGTTTTTAGTGTGCAATTTATTTCGGCGCAAAATGAAGATGACGCCCTTCGCTTTTCCAATACCTTTGGCGCCTATACCAACAGAGCTTTGGGAATGGGAGGAGCCTATACCGCATTGGGTGCGGACTTCACGAATTTCTTTCAGAATCCAGCGGGGATAGCGGCTTATAAAAAGCAAAACATGGAATTCGGATTGAGTCTCCTTTCGCGTTCAACGAATGTCGATTTCAACAATCGAGTTTCATCGTCTTCAGCAACTGGATTGGGTATAAATACTTTCGGATTTACTTCTACTTTTGGAACAGCAGGTAACGGCTGGGGTCCATGGATTTATGGTTTAGCTTACGGAAGAACCCAAACGTATAAGCGTCAATATAATCTGGAGTCGAGTGATAATCAATCATCGCTTCTCGATGTTTATACCAATCAATTGAATTACTACAATCCTGCGAACTCAGAAGTTTCGGCATCGTTCCCTTTTGGTGCAGGCTTGGCTTGGGAGACTTATTTGATAAATCCTGGAATAAGCAGCCCTTATGCCAGTGTGAACATTGATAACAACACGTTTACAAGACGTCAGAATGTTGAGGAGAGTGGCTATGTTCGTGAAACGTGTTTAGGAGTTGCAAGAGCCTTTGAGGATAAATTGTTTATTGGAGCATCTTTCGCATTTCGAAAGGTGGTTTTTGAAAAGAACTCAACATATTCTGAATCCTTTTCTTCGAATGGAACTGCTGTTAGTTACTCACTGATTGAAGAGAATAACACGGGAGATGTTGTTACGAAAGGACCTTCTGTGCAATCGAAATTGGGAATTCAATATGTACCAATTCCTTATGTACGTCTAGGGGCTTTTTGGCACTCAGCAACGAAGCAGTCGATAAGCGATAACTTCTTGGCGAAAATGGAAAGTTCAATTGGAGCAGTGAATTACAATTATTCTTCAGACAAGAATATCTTCGATTATGGAATTCAGGCGCCCGCAACGCTTGGCGCCGGGGCTGCATTAATCTTGGGTAATTTCGGAATTGTTTCAGCCGACTATGAAACACGTGATTTTTCTAAAATGGTCATGTACGGCATTACAGGAGGGACTTCTGAATTTGCTCTCGAGAATAACGCCATACAAGAAAACTACAAGCGTGTGCACAATGCTCGACTAGGAACAGAATTTCGAATTGGCGATGTATACCGATTGAGAGCGGGAGTTGGTTACCGCACCTCTGTATTTACCGAGCTTGCTGAAAAACCAAAAGAACCCCTGTTTAATTGGAATGTGGGTGGTGGTTACAAAAAGGACGATTTCTATTGTGATGGGGCGTTAATGATAACCAAGAATAAGGACGGATATTTTTTGTATGACCCGTCGTTAATTTCGATGGCGAACATCGACAATTTGCTTGTGCAAATTAGCTTCTCAATAGGAGCAAGATTTTAATTTGAAAGCGAGGCGAGGGCTATGCCTGTTGCAACAGAAACATTCAACGAATTTGTTTTTCCTTTCATTGGAATAGTTACCAATTGATGGGCACGTTTCATTAATTGCGGATTTATACCATCTTCCTCAGAACCCATAATTATGCAAAGGCCTAGATTCTGATCGCGCGATTTTTGAAATTCATGAAGGCTTACAGTCGCTTTTTCAGAGAGGACCACGGAGCCAATCCCAGAAGCATGTAAGTAATCAAGAGCGTCGAGTAGATTCTTCACTTTACAAATATTCAAATGCATGAGTGCACCAGCCGAGGCTTTTAGGGCATCTTCATTGATTTGAGCGGCGCCAACGTCGGGAACAATTATTCCTTTCACCCCGAAACATTCTGCGGAACGACAAATAGCTCCGAAGTTTCGAACGTCGGTCACGCGGTCGAGTAACAAAAACAAAGGCGGTTCACCGCTTTCAACTTCGCTCATAACGACGTTCTCGAAATCGGCAAAGGCAATAGGAGCAATGAAAGCTAGCACACCTTGATGATTGGAGCGCGTTATTTTATTCAGTTTAATTTCGGGAACTAACACGAAAGGAATTCGCTCCTTTTTCAAACGGTCTTTCAACTGACGCAATTTATCACTGCGTAATTCTTTGTTGAAAAGAACCTTATCAATGTTTTTTCCAGCATCAAGAGCTTCTTCCAACGGATGAATGCCAATGATTAAATTTGTGTACGATTTTGAAGATGGTGTATTAGTTCTCACTTTGCAAAAGTAAGTCTTATTCGCGGAATACGCGTCCTTGTCTCCAAGTGTTTACTGCCTGTTCCCAACTGTTGCGATACATTCCGTCGCGTTGCAGGATGAAAACATTGTCAGACAAATTGTCTTTTTTATATCGAAATAAAAATGAAAATGAGCCTGGAATTGTCTCATCTCCGTAGATCCAACGCTCACTGTAACCAACGTTTTCAACGCGCGTAGGTTTTCCATAAATAATGTAAATCATTCCGCGATCGGTTCTCCAGCCAGGAACGGTAGTAGAAAAATAGGTGTTACATGTGTTCACTCTTCTAAAGAAAATTGAAATCAATTCTTTGGCTTTTTCTTCCGACCCGCCGCAGTCTTTCCAGAAATTACAAAATCCAGCATAAGGGTCACGAACATTGTAGATGTATTCAAATTCAGATTTTGAGGTAATGTATCTTAAAGGAGCTATTAAGTCTTTGAGTGCTGTTGTGTTCGGAAATTCACCATGTGAATACAAGTATAACTGCGAGGAGTTTTTAGTGCGGAAGAGATATGATTTGTTTTCAGCAATGAAATGATAGCGCGCGCCATCAAAATTTAAATTCGTTATACTGAAGGATGTGGAGTCAGGTATAACGGGAGAGTTGTTTGAAAAGGCTGGGGGAGGGAGATTCGGTATTTCAGTCAGGGCGAATATTTCTACCGGTGGATATTCCGAATTCTTAAATCGCGGAAAGTCAAGATGAATGGTGTCTCCAGTCACCAGGTATTGATCATAAATTGGTGTTTCTACTTTGTTTGCAGTAACTCGGATATCATAAGTGCTAGGGAGTTCATTCTTTAAAAAGATGAACTTTTTTTCGTGTTGGGCTCTTCGATTGATGTCTTTGAGTTTTACAAGTACTTCTGAATTTCCATATGAAATTGGAAGTGGAATTTCTTCACGCCAAACACCTGATTCTTGCATCTGAGGAGGAGTGAATTTAAAGCGAAGGGTATCTGCTGAAGCTTGTTGCTTTTTGATTGTAATTTCAACCTCGAGCTGCGCTGTGAAATTCTCGTGTGTAGATTTTCGAGAATAGAGTAGTTGATCTGCATCGAATTCCAACAACACTGTTGAAGTGTCATTGCTGCTGTGGATGAGGTTTACTAATGGATGGAAATAGAACTCGTTCGAACCAAATTGATTTTCACGAAGTTTTTTCGGGGCTGAGCAAGAGAAATAAAATGGAACAATGAGCAATAAAACGAATCGAAAAAAATTAGTTTTGCTCATCAGTTGATTCTTCTTCGTCATTATCAATCGAAGGTAAGCGTTTTTCGAAATTACTTCCAGCTTTCGCCCCCATAATTTTCATTTTTTTAGCTTTTCCAAGAAGATTTCCGTTGCCTGTTTTGAGCTGACCCATTGCGGTGCCGAGTGTTTTTTGAGCGGTGGTTAGATTGGCTTCGAGTTTTTCTAAGGATGTAACGAACCCCTCTAACTTGTCAATAAAAGTCCCCGCTTCTTTGGCAATACTCTCTGCATTTTTCGATCGTTTTTCTTGCGCCCAAATACTTGCTACCGTTCTTAAGGTTGCAAGTAATGTAGTAGGTGATACCAAAATGATATTGCGTTCCCACGCAAAAGAAAATAGATTGTTGTCTTCATTGAATGCCGCAATTAAGGCAGGCTCAATGGGCATAAACAACAAGACGAATTCAGGAGTGGTCAGCGTATCGGCGGATTCATATTTTTTGTCGCTTAGTAATTTTATGTGCGAACGAACACTGTCGAGATGCGCCCGCATGGCGGTAGATTTTTCTTTATCGTCTTGTGCATTTACAAAATTGTTGTAGGCAGTTAAAGAAACCTTTGAATCAATGATAATGTGTTTGTTTTCTGGAAGGTTAACGATAACGTCCGGACGAATTGTTTCGTCCCCATCGTTCGTGTCTGAATGTTGAACGATGAATTCTTTTCCTTTTTCAAGTCCGCTTTTTTCCAACACAGATTCTAAAATCATCTCACCCCAATTTCCTTGTGCTTTATTGTCACCCTTCAAAGCGCGGGTGAGGTTCTCAGCGTTTGTTCCAATGTTTGAGCTTGCCTCGCGCAAATTCTTAATTTCATTTTCTAATCGAGCGGAACGGTCAACGTTTTCAAGTTCGGTCTTTTCAAGTTTCGATTTGAATTCATTGATGGTTGTTCTAAGCGGAGTGAGAGTTACAGAAAGGTGGGACTCATTGGCTTCATTCAGCTTTTTAACTCGCTCTTCGAAGATATCGTTGCTCAGATTTTTGAACTCAACTTTTAAATTGGCCTTTAAGTCTTCCATTAAAAGTTTTTCAGAATCGAGAGCTTTGTATGCAGCTTCGAGCGATGCTGTTGTGGTTGCTTTCTCGTGAATCAGTGATTCAACACGAACCCTCATCGTGTTTAACTCGGCTTTGGCATTTTCAAGTTCCGCTTTGAAAAACGACACGTCGTTTTGTCCGGACGAAGATTTACGGTTTAATTGATAAAGGCTAGCAACAACAGCTCCTCCTGAAATAGCGCCTACAATGAGAGAAAGAATATCCATGTTTCAAAATTACCTTGCGAGTGAAGGCTTTTGAGAATTGTGGAAAAGTATTTTTAGAATCGCGAAGAGAAAGTAATTCCCACCCGTCCATTATTTAATTGAAGTCCATTGTTTTCAATGTTTCCAATGCCATAGGTAATGGAAACAGATCCGTTTTCTTGCTGGAATCGAAATCCTAAACCAGTATCGTAATATGTTTTTACTGAAGGGGCTTGGACACGCGCTAAATCTCCAAAAACGAAAGCCTGAATTTCGGAACCTAGGGCAACTCCGAAATCGCAATTCAACATGCCGTATTGCGAGGCATAGATGCTCTCTTCAATAAATGCTCGAAGATTTTTCGTTCCACCTAAACGAGTTATTTCGTTATTGAAAAGCGAGTCGCTAAAAGTAGCGTTGATTTCCATGTTTACATTCGCAAAGAAGAGTTCGTTCAATTTGAATTTCGACCATACCTTTCCTTTCAACGCATATATTTTTTTTATTGAAGTGCTCGCCTCGTATTGAATGGAGCGGTTGCCGGCCAATCCTTCAATAAAGAAATTAATGTCATTTGGCAGATAACTGCTCTGTGCGTAGCGCAGCGAGTATGATTTGTTTTGCGTATTTCCAAAGCTAAAAGAAGTTTGGAAATAAGTGTTTGTGGATCTATTCACGCTTGCCGAGAATCCATTCAAGTCGTTCATCTTGGTTAGAATGCGCAAGGATAAATCTGTTGATGAGAAAGTTGAGTCTCTCAGGAAAGAAGCAAATTCAAATTGAAACCCTACGGGTAGTCCTGCTGTAAAAGGACTGCCAAGCTTGAACGCAAGGCTTTGACTTTTTGGTTGAGGTCTTTTCCAGTGGAACTCGATTGTTTCAGCTTGCTTCAGCGCGTTCGAAAGCTCGAGGTCAATATTTCCTGTTAGAATAGATTGTGTTGAATTCGGTTTGGGTTGCAAAGCAACAAGTGCAGAAACAACATTGTTTTTCAAGCGGTCAGCTTTGATGGCCAGACTGAAAGTTTCGCTGTGCATGCGAACAGACACTTGGGAGCTAGGTTTTAGAAATGCAATTTGGTTTAGAGTGCCGGGGATTTTTTGAATTTTATCAGTGCTGTAGGGTTGCCCTGGCTGGTAGTTTATGCATCGTTGTAATGTTTTCTTATTGAACAGGGGTTTCGATGTAATAAGCGTGTCAAGTGAAATCTGCTTCCCTAAGGAAATGCTCCAAAAATATTCGGAACGAGATTGGTTAAAAAGAAGGGTGTCTAATTCAATTTGGGCATAAGGGTATCCCTTGTTATTGAGCCAAAGCAATAACTCCTCAGGATTTTTGTTTTTAGGAAAGGTATAGTTTACTCCTTGGAAATTATGCAATACCTCCTGGGGTTGCGCAGAGGCCAAGGAATACCCGAAACAAAACAGCAATAAGAGTAGTCTTACATAATTATGTTGATAACTGCCTTTCAATTTCGGGATTTATTAGCTTTAGTTTGAATTAATTTTGGAACTCAATTGAAAACCATGAAGAAATCTGCACGTGTTTTATTTTTCGTTTTACTTGGCTTAGGAATTTTCAGTATGCAATCTTGCAAAAGAAAGCACGAGAAGTGTTCTGCATACGACCAAGTTTCTCCACAGAAGTAATTAGTTAAATTCAAACGTCACTGTTTGGAGAACGTCTGGATGTAGGCTTCTGCCCACCGGACATGCGTGTGCGTATCGTTGAATTTTTTCCTTCATTAGATTATCATATCCTAAATCGGGGAATGTGAAGTGAATTTTTATTTCACCCACACGCCTGGGCGTAGTGCTCATTATTTTTTCGATTTCTGCTGTCACTCCTTCAAATCTCCAACTGCGCTCTTGAGCGGCAATAGCCATCGTTGTTAAGATACATGTGGCAAGCGATGTACACAAAAGATCGGTTGGAGAGAATCGCTCGCCTTTGCCTTTGTTGTCGAGCGGCGCGTCAGTTTCAATCTGCGTGTTGCTTTGAGTATGAACTACCTCGCAACGAAGGTTGCTGGTGTATTGAACGGACATTTTTGTCATGAGTGATTTTTTTTCAAAACTAACATAGAACATATGAATTTAGTTTTTATTGGGAAGATATGTTCAACGCTCCTGCACTAACTTTGTCGTATGAAGCTATGGTCTTTACTCTTATTACTTTTCTTTTCTGTTTCCTTTGCTCAGGCGCAAGAGGAAATTAAGGAAGGTGTAATTGGAATATACTCGCATCAGAAATACGGAGGGCTGGTCATCCGCACGAACGGTTGGGGAGGTTCTTACATTAAAGGAAAAAACAAAGGGGCGTTCAAGGTTAGGCAAGTTTCTTATGATTTCAATTTTGTGAAGCACGAAAAAGAAATCAAGTCTTATTTTCAAGATCCAAGCGCACGTCCATTTGTATTTGGTAAGCAAAACGCCATGTACAACTTCAAGCTGAATTATGGCTACAAAAAAGTTATTGCTGAAAAGTTGCGAAAGTCCGGTGTTCAGGTTTCTTATACTTGGGGAATGGGGCCGTCCTTAGCGATATTACGTCCAATTTATCTTGAAGTTTTAATCATAGATCCGAATTTGAACGGATACAGTTTGTCTACCGAGAAATTTGATCCAAATAAACATTTCGTGGATAATATTTATGGAAGGGCGAGCAATTTCAACGGATTGGGTGAAATGACTTTTGTCCCTGGGTTTTCAGCCAAAACGAGTATGTCTTTTGAGTACAGTAATTATAGAGATGGAATTAAGGGTTTCGAGATAGGAATGTCTGGTGAAGTGTATCCCAAAAGAATTGAGATCATGTCAAATCAGATTTTGGCAACATTGCCCGACGGAGCGAAGAACCATTGGTTATTCGTATCCGGATATGTCCATTTTTACATCGGTAGAAAATACAACAAGTAGCGCAAGGAAATTAGAAGATGGAACAAGAACAACAAAGAATTCAAAAGCCGAAATGGCTTAAAGTAAAACTCCCAACAGGAGAGAAATACAGAAAGGTTCGGTCATTGGTTGATGAGCACAAGCTTCACACGATTTGTGAAAGTGGAAACTGTCCGAATATGGGTGAATGTTGGGGTGAGGGCACCGCAACATTTATGATTTTGGGGAATATCTGTACGCGCTCTTGTGGTTTTTGTGCTGTTGCAACCGGAAAACCCTTGGAAGCGGATCCGTTTGAGCCAGCGCGTGTTGCAAACTCCGTTAAGTTAATGGGGGTGAAGCACGCCGTAATTACATCTGTTGATCGGGATGATTTGACCGACGGAGGTTCGGAGATTTGGGTGAAAACAGTAGAATTGGTTCGTTCTAAATCTCCAGGAACGACCATGGAGACATTGATTCCTGATTTTGCCGGGAATTGGGAAAACCTTCAACGAATTATAGATGTTGCGCCAGATATTGTGTCTCACAACCTAGAAACAGTAAGAAGGTTAACGAAGCAAGTGCGCATACAAGCGAAATATGACCGTTCACTTGAAGTCTTGTTTCGTCTGAAGAAGGGAGGCATGCGAACCAAAAGTGGGGTAATGCTTGGTCTTGGTGAGACGAGAGATGAAGTTATTGAGACGATGGAAGATTTACGTTCGGTTCAAGTAGATATTCTAACGCTTGGACAATATCTTCAACCTACACGAAAGCACTTGCCAGTTCAGGATTTTGTTACACCAGAGCAGTTCAAGGAGTATGAGGAATTGGGCTTGAAGATGGGTTTCCGTTTCGTAGAAAGCGGCCCGCTAGTTCGTTCCTCTTATCACGCTGAAAAGCACTTGTTTTAAGTTTTTTTTGTTTGAAAGGAAAAAAAAGCAAATAAAAAGCAGTCAATCGTTTTTTGATAAGACATTTCTCAATTATCTTGCGCCGAATTCAATTATAAGCTTAACCTAGCATTTATGAAAGTTAAAAACCTACTTTTATCCTCTGGATTTATCGTTGCAGCAGCAGCGACGTTTATGTTGGTGGAAACCAACAACGAGCGTGCATCCTTTGCACCACGTAACGTTCAGGCTGAAGGGTACAACGAGTCAGTGGACATTTTAAAGAAGCTTCGTGGTAACCTGGCGACAGGAAATTTCGAGGTGAGTGATGTTGTGGAAATGACAGCAGCGGTGAACGACATAGATCGTTTGCAAGGCAATCGTGAATTAAATATGAGTTGGTGGGAAATGGGTCCTGACAATATCGGAGGTCGCACCCGTGCGATTCTTGCCTACACGAACGATGTGATTTTCGCGGGTTCTGTGACAGGTGGACTTTACAAATCAACCAACGGCGGAAATAACTGGTCTCGAGTTGAGTCTTTAGATGCTTTCGGAAAGGTTATGTCGATTAGTTCAATTGACGCCACTGGGGATGGCGCAATATACATCGGAACTGGATCTCAGTTTGAATCAGGTTTCGACGGAAGCGGTTCCAGTGGATCTATTGGTTGCGGTATGTACCGCTCTACTGACCAAGGAGCTTCTTGGGAATTGGTGCCGGGTACTGATCCAACAGAATTTGCAAGTGGCGACAACTGGGCCTACATAAATGATGTAAACGCAGATGCGAACATCCCGGGAAGAATTTGGATTGCAGGTGCAGACGGCGTTGGATATTGGGAGCCAGGAATGACTGCTCCGAACATGAGTGTTTCTGGAATTCCGAACACGGGTGGACATGATATTGAATGGTCTACTGATGGAACAGTTTGCTATGTAGGTGTTTCTAACGGACGTATTTACCGTTCATTAGATGGCGGTGCTAGCTTCTCACAAGTTGGTACTTCTTCAGGAATGAGCAACAAACAACGTACGCGCATTTCAATTTCTCGCGATGATTCCAATGTTGCATATGTTTTGTATGCTCAGGGTGGAGTTATGGGTGGAGTCTATTATACAGCTGATAAAGGTGATTCTTGGTCAGTTAAATGGCCTACTGGAATAGATAATGTTTACTCTGTTTTCGGAGACAATGGTCAGGCCTACTATGACCTAGCCTTGGCTGTTAAACCGGGTGATCCTGGAGTATGTTGGGTTGGTGGTGTGACACTTTGGAAAGCAGGTGCTAACACACAACCAGAGCAAATCGCAGCTAACTTTGATTTTGGTAGTTCTCAGTATTACGTCCATAGTGATATTCACACGTTTGAAATCGCACCAAACGGTGACTGGTTTATTGGTTCTGATGGCGGTGTGTCGAAATCTATCGATGGAGGTAACTCTTTCATTACAATGAACAGAGGTTACAACGTAACTCAATTTTATGGAATTGCGCACGGAGGTGGTTACCCTGCAATGGGAGGAACTCAAGACAACGGAACAATATTGATTCCTGGACTGGGAGATTCTAATTTCAATACCATTACTTGGCAGCAAGGTGTATCCGTTGGCGGCGGTGACGGTTTCGATTGTGAAATTTCGAATGTTACAGTCCCTGGCGTGAACGTTGCTTTCTCGTCTGTATACTACGGAGCAATTAGTCGTTTCAATGCGCAAGGTTCGGGTGGAGGATTTTATGACGACGAAGTTATTGCAGCTATTGGCGACGATGGTGAGGCTGGATCTTTCTACACAACGCTTCGTTTGTTTGAAAACACCAACGACGAAAATTCTCAGCAATTTGTATGGTTAGTGAACAACCGTAACTACGATTTATTCTCTTCTGTAAACGGAACAGATACTACTTGGTTAGATACAACTTTGTATACACAAAACATGACTTTGCCTTTCCCTTACAGATTCCCTGTAGGAGATACGCTTAACTTCTGGGAGGTTTTGAATCGTCCAGCTGTGTACTCAACCACACCGCTTACTGTAGATCCTAACTATTCTTGGTTAGAGCCACAGGCGTTAACCTCCACAATTGACTCTACTATTTGTGATACAACTATTGTTGGTTATAATGAAGTGATTGATCAAATTATTGAACAGACAGTTACAATCTATTGGTCTGACACGATTATCAATCCTATTACAGGTGCAGAAATTATCGTGAGCGACAGTTCATTGGTTGTTGTTGGTGTAGATACGACCTTCACAACTGTTCCTGTTTTAGACATTCAATGCACCACTACAACATGGTACTACTACGAGGCTGACCAATTAGAGAATGTTCGTGAGAAATGGCAAGTGCAAGACAAGTTTACCTCAATCTTCGTAACTGGATTCTTCGGTACGGAGGGATTGTGGATGACGCGTCAAGCATTAAACTTCAATACAACTCCTGATTGGTGGAAAATAGGAAATGCTCCTGGATCAGGTGTGAAAGCTTATGAATTCTCGAAAGATGGCAATACGTTATACTACAGCAGCTGGAGCGGTGCCCTATATCGCGTAACCGGGTTCAATCAAGTTTGGAGTGTAGACGATATTTCAAACCTGACAACTAATACAATTATAACGAATGCTGGGGGTACGATCACTAGTATCGCTTGTGACCCAAATGATCCTGATCACATGGTATTTACCGTAGGTGGATATGGTAGCGTAGCAAGTGGTAAAGTAAGAGAAACATTTAACGCGACAGCAGCGACTCCAACATTTACGAATATTTGGTTAAATACTGCGCCGCTGAACAGAATGCCAATTTTCGCATCAGTAATCGATGTTAGTGATCCTTCTGGAAACACAATTGTATTGGGCACGGAATACGGTATTTGGGCTACCAGCGATGGTGGCACAAACTGGACGCACAGCACAGGAGTTGCAACTGCTGTTCCAGCGGAGCCATCTGCTGGTGCAAGTGTAGGTTCATTGTCATATGTTCCTGTATTCGATCTTCGTCAACAACAAGTTGGTCAACGTCCATACATGAACCCTGAGAACTACGGTGTTATTTACGCGGGTACTCACGGACGTGGAATCTTCCGCAGCGATGATTTCTTCTCAGTTGATGTAGCTGAAAATAACGGTAATGGTCAAGACGGAAATGATGTTAGTTTGTCGGTATATCCAAATCCAACAACCAACACAGCATTCGTTAACTTGAATGTTACTTCTACAGTAAGCCAAGCTTATGTTCAGGTTTATAACGTGAACGGACAGTTGGTGAAAAACTTAAATGTTGGACAATTGACTCCAGGTTCTCACAGAATAGATCTTGGTGTTGAGTCATTGTCAAATGGAACTTACGTAGTAAAAACATTCGCGGGCAATGCGAGCGGAACAGCTAAATTCATTAAGCAATAAGCTTACTTAAATATTTGAAAAGAGGCCCTTTTGGGCCTCTTTTTTTTATGTGGAATTCCTCTATAATGACTTACTTTCGTCAGAAGCAACAGAGATAAGGAAATGAGCAAGTACAGAACTGCAATAAACGGATTTGGTCGGATAGGTAGGACCCTACTGAAAGAAGCTCTGCGCAGGAATGAAGTAGATGTTGTGGCGATTCATGATCTCGCAGACATGCAAACCTTGTTGCATCTGCTGAAATACGATTCGACTCAAGGCATATTTGAGATGCCAATAGAAGTTATAGACGCTAATACTGCCCGCATTGGTGGAAAGGAAATTGTTTTTTTGCAAAATCTTTCTGTTTATTCTTGGAATGAATTGAGTGTTGATTTGGTGTTCGAATGCACGGGGACAATGAAGACGGAAGCGCAGTGTGAAAAGCACATAAGCAATGGCGCGAAACGAGTTCTGCTATCTGCACCATCCGAGGATCTAATGCCCATGTGGATCGTAGGGGTGAATGATCATAACATAGACTTAGATCAGAAAATTATTTCATGCGCTTCATGTACAACGAACAATGCAGCGCCAATGATTCAGATTATTGATGAAGCATTCGGAGTAGAGAGCTGTTATATCTCTACGGTCCATTCCTACACCGGAGACCAAAAGCTGCACGATGCACCGCACAAGGATTTACGCAGGGCTAGAGCAGCAGTTGCTTCGATAGTGCCTACGACAACAGGGGCAGCACGGGCCTTGACGAAAGTGTTTCCGCACTTAAGTGAAAGATTGGGCGGATGTGGAATTCGCGTTCCGGTTCCGAACGGATCTCTTTCCGACTTAACATTTATGGTTCGAAGTAAAACGACTGCAAAGGAAGTGAACGACTTGTTTGAGGCTTGGGCGAGTGCGCGTCAAAGTATTCTTGAAGTTTCATACGAGCCCTTGGTTTCAAGAGATATAGTTGGAAATAAACACAGTTGTATTATTGACGCTGAATTAACTTCCGTTATTGGTTACATGATTAAAGTTGTTGGCTGGTACGACAATGAAATGGGATATAGCAATAGACTTTTAGATGCAGCCGAAAAATTAATGAAACACTAAATGGAGTTTTACCAGTTCATATTGTATGGTTTTTTAGCGGTAGTGAAATTTGTCATTACTCCTTTTACCATTTATGCAACGGGTAAAGAAAGCATTCAGTTTGGAGAGGTAGTATTGACCACAGGAACAGGAGCTGCAGTAGGCGTGCTTATGTTTTACTACGGAGGAACTTACTTGTTTAAATGGACAAGCCACTGGAAATCGAAAAAGCCGAAGCCAATATTTACAAAGGGCAGAAGGAGGATTGTTTACATCAAGAACAAATTCGGACTCATTGGTTTCATAGCGATTTCGGCAATCATCTCGGTTCCGATAACTTCACTTCTAGCCGCTAAATTTTTTAAGCACAACAGATTCACGCCACTATGGTTAATATGTGGATTCATGATTTGGTCGTTCATTCTTTCTTCGGCGGCCTATTACATCAAATGGTTTTAAATGAAAAAGTATAAAGCAATCCTTTGGGATTTAGATGGCACCCTTTGGGATTTAAATGGAAATACAACCATTGCGCTGAAACAACTCTTTCAACGATTCGAATCGAGCAATTTTCAAAACACGTCACAAGATGAATTTTTAAGATGTTACCCGAAGCACAACGAACGTGTTTGGGCGCTTTATCGTGAAGGGAAAATTGCTAAGGAAGAGCTGAGAAATAAACGCTTCATTGATTTGTTCGATGAAGTAAATGCGAAGTATGATTTAGATTTCGTAGAATTATTCGCAACCGAGTTTTTGGCTATTTGCCCAAGACTTCCTCATCTCATTGAAGGAGCCCGTGAAATTTTAGAATCGTCTAAGGATAAGTACACGCATGTTATTTTAACCAACGGCTTCATCGAAGTACAAGGATTTAAAATGGCAGCTGCAGAAATAGAACATTACTTTTCAACTGTTGTATACAGCGAAGAGGCGGGGGTGCGTAAGCCGCATCAGGCTATTTTTGATTTAGCGCTTCAACGTGCGAATTGCACAGCTGAAGAGGCGCTTATGATTGGTGATGATTGGGATGCAGACATTTTGGGTGCGAGAAATGCTGGAATAGATCAGGTGTTTTTTACAGCCACAGAAAAACGCTTGGCGGAATTACACGACGGGAAATCTGTACGTCACAACTATGTTCCTACCTTTACCATTGATACGTTAGACGAATTGAAAAACATTATTTAATATGGAAAATAACAACGAAGCTCCTCAGCCAATAAGCATTGAGTTAACTGAAAACATTGCGGAAGGTACCTATTCAAATCTTGCAGTAATCACCCACAGCACCTCTGAATTCGTTCTCGATTTCATTCGCGTAATGCCGAATGTTCCAAAAGCAAAAGTTCAGTCGAGAATCATCATGACTCCGCAGCATGCAAAGCGATTAATGAAAGCGTTACAAGAGAACATTTCTAAATTCGAAGTGCAGAATGGGGTTATCAAGGAAGGGTCAACGGACGTACAATTTCCAATGACTTTCGGAGGTCCTCAAGGACAGGCTTAATCGATTAGCGAAGTAACTGCACCGTTTAATTCAGAGTTGAAGAAAGGCGTGTTCTTGCCTCGAGAAGTCCATGCCTTGCTCGATACTGAAGTTTTTCCTTTAGTTGAAATGAGTATCAAGCGAGCGGGTTCCCCAACTTCCATTTGAATAGGAGGTATGTTGGCAGAGAACTCAGCACCTATCGTGAATTTCTCAAGCAATGTTTCAATCGGAACTTCTTTATCAACTTCGCTGAAGATGGTTTGGAAAGCGATTTCAATTCCGCTAATTCCGAAGTTTGCATACTCGAATTCCAATTCTTTGTTCTCGATTGCATGCGGTGTATGTTGACTTTCAACAGCATCGATCGTTCCGTCTAACAATCCGTTTATTAGCGCTTTTCTATCTGCACTGCTTCTGAACGGTGGCCATACTTTCTTGTTGCTGTCGTAATCAATCATGTCTTCATGCGTGAAGGAAAGTTGATGCGCTGCAATGGAGCAAGTCACTTGCAGTTCCTCTTTCTTAGCTTTGCGAATCATCTCTAATCCTTTTGCAGTTGAGATGCTATAGAAGTGAAGGCTTCCTCCGGTGTATTTCAATAAGGCCAAGTCTCTTTGAATACGAAGGGTTTCGCTTAATTCGCTCGCTCCCTTCAATCCCATTTTTACGCTGGTTTTTCCTTCGTGCATTTGTGCCTTTGGGTGAACCGAATAATCGTTCGGCGCGACGAAAATGCGCGTGTTTGTTTGTTTCGAGTACTCCAATGCACGCATCATGAGTTCTGTGGATACAGCGTGTTCATCTTCTGTAAATCCGATTGCTCCTGCGTTTTGAAGTTCAGCAAATTCAGTTAGCTGTTTCCCTTTCATTTCTTTTGAAAGAGAACCTAACGGTAGAATTTGAAAAGTATCTGTGTTTTGTTTTGTTAAGAACTGAACAGCTCCTTGGTTGTCTGTTACCGGCATGAGTGAAGGCATGAGGCACACGCGAGCGTATCCGCCTTTTTTCGCTGCAGATATTCCTGAGCGTAATGATTCGTTTTGTTCAAATCCGGGCTCACCGAAATTTGCGCGAAGATCAGTGAAAGCGATTGAAAGCAGGTGGTCTTTTCCTGCAATAACTTTTGATTTTCCAACAGGAAGATTTTTTCCTATTGCCGAAATAACACCGTTGGTAATCTCAACATCCATTATTTTCAAATGGTGCTTCGAAAGTGGTGCGAAGAGTTTGGCGTTTTGAATAAGTGTTTTCATATTTTCGACTTCCAAATTTTAATCAAAATAATTTCTAGTGCAAGGAACAATAGCGCAGCGTAAATGAGGTATTTCCACAAAGAAATTCCACCACCCAATTCTGTTGCTAAAGATTGAAGCATTTCTGCATTCGCTTCTTTGAATGAGAATTCAGTTAATCCAACTTGTTGTGCAAGTTTTGTAAGTTCTTCTGAAGTAAGAATCTCGGTGTTGCTTTCGCTGTTGTTGAAGTTCATGGCAACAGGCATAAGATTCGAACCGTTTTCCTTCACAACAAAGAAGCCTGATTCATTCATTTCAGTCGGAAGAAATACTTCTGTTGAACCGCCAACGCTTCTCGATTGTGCAATGAATGTTTTGGAATTATTCGTGCTGCTAATTTCAAACAGTCCTTCTGCCGTTGCTGGTGTGTGGCTTAATGTCAAGAACGATTCTTTTCCTAGCTGGTAGTACAATTGTTGAGCATCGGCACTTGTTTCTGCTGCACGAAGCAAGCTAACAGGGAACAAGGCGTGTGCAAGAAATGTGCTTTCTGTTTTTAAGGTTGAAACCGAACATGTGAAAAGTCTGCCTTTTCCAACTTGTGTTAATGCCAATAACGGCGTGTTGTCTTGAAATGAAATGAGCGGAACAGATTGCAGGTTGCTATTGTTTAGCGGAAAGTGCAAAGTTGCCGATGGTAAGGACGCGTTGTTCTGTAATTTCTCGAAAGCCGGACTGTAAAACGGATTGCTTAAATCCACTGCGGTTGCCGAAAGTGCTGTGTTTGATTTTTGTCCGAACTGCACGCCGTTGCACCTTCCTAAGAAATTATTGTAAGTCAGCAAATCGGAGACGGAGTGAGGAATTACAAATACACTACCACCTTGCTGAACATAGGTGGAAAGATCGCCAATCAATTGTGGTGATAGCGATTGAACACCTTGCAGAATAACGAAATTCGAAGATTGAATAGCTTCACTTGTTGTGGATGAAGCGTTAACAGAATTGAAATTGTATTGCGGGTCTTCGGCAAAAAGTTGAGCGATGTTCTGCTGTTCACTTCCAACAATATTCAGAACATTTATTTTTTCGGAAATGGCATAGGCGAAATAATGAACATCATCGAACACAATTGGGAAGTCGTTTATACGCACACTGCCATAATGAAATCCGGTTTGCGTGGTACTAAAGGCAACTGGAATGGTCGTTATTCCATGCGCTGAAAGTGTTACGCTGCTTACAGCTTTTTGAATTCCGTCGAGTTCTACACTCAAAGGAATGTTGCTTACTTCTTCAGCACTGTGGTTTTGTATCACAACCAAAAGCGTGTCTGAATTATTCAGAATACGCTGCGGTGTAGAGAAATAGATCGAGTCGATGCTAATGTTTTTCTGTCTCTCGAATGTGGCAGGAATGGCTGTTACAAATTCATTTTGTGCATTTGTAATTTCTTGAACGTCACTTGTGCTTCGTTGAAAGTCTGAAACCCAATAATAAAGGCGAATATCAGCGGCAGATTTGCCAAGTAGATCACGCTGACGCTCGAATACAGCGCTGAGTTGTTTGGTCTCGGGGCTGAAGGAAATGCTTTGAATGGTCTGTAAAGCTTCGTCTTTCGATAAAAGGCGTTGGTCAGTTCCTTTGAAATTATTGGAGATAATCTGAAAGCGATCGTTGTTCGAGAAGGAACTTACAATAGCACTTGCTTTTTGTTTGGAAGATTCTAAAAACGACACGCCCTCTACTTGTCCTTGCATGCTAAGACTATTGTCTACGTATACACTTACCGCACGCGCGCCATTCATTTTTTCGCTTAAGGCTGTCGGAAAGAAAGGTTGAGCAAAGGCGAATATTATTGAAGCAAACACGAGCAACCTGCAGAGCAGAATGATCAGATGACGAATTTTAGAAGATTTGGTGGTTTCCGATTTCACTTCTTTGAGGAAGGAAACATTTGAAAAAGCAATTTTCTTATACCTACGAAAATTAAAGAGGTGAATAAGAACCGGAACGGCTAGTGCAGTAAGGGCCCAAAGTATTTCGGGGTGTACGAATCGCATTTCGAAGCTCAAAGATAGCGAATAGATTTCGTATTTTCGGCAAATGGAAAAGAAACACCCGGAGTCATGGATGATGAGCCACGGCTACAATCCGAAATGGAGCGAAGGATCGGTTAAGACACCAATCTTTCAAACTTCAACATTCGTATTCAATACAGCCGCAGAAGGCAAGCGATTTTTCGCGTTGGCTTATGGCAAAGACACTATGAATGAAGGCGAACAGCTAGGTCTTATCTACAGCAGATTGAACAATCCAAATCTTCAGATTTTAGAAGAGCGTTTGGCATTGTGGGAAGGCTCTGACGATGCAGCAACATTCGAAAGTGGTATGAGCGCCATTGCAACAACGATGTTGGCGTATTTGCGTCCAGGTGATATTTTAGTTTGTAGTCATCCAACCTATGGAGGGACTCACCATTTCATTCATCAGGTATTGATTGATTTTGGAATTCAATGGGAATCTTTTGGACCCAATGATTCATTAGATGAGTTGTACGATCGTCTTCATGCAGAAAATAAATTAGGTCGTGTGAAAATGGTTTTCACAGAGACACCTGCAAACCCGACAAACCATTTGTTCGATCTAAAGGCCATTCAAGAATTTAGAAATAAGATTGAAGCCACCTCAGGGAACAAAGTTTTATACGCGGTAGACAATACCTACATGGGCCCAATCTGGCAGAAGCCAATGGAGTGGGGTGCAGATGTTGTGTGTTACAGCGCAACGAAGTATTTAAGCGGACACAGTGACTTGATTGCTGGTGTTACGGTTGGAAAACAGGAGCACATTACAGCTATTAAGACCTTGCGCACGTTTTTAGGAAACATGATTGCGCCTTACACGGCTTGGTTGCTTACTCGAAGCATTGAGACCTTGAAGATTCGAATGGATCAGCAAACGAAGAATGCAGTTGACGTAGTGGAGTTTTTGTTGAATCATCCGAAAGTGGAACAAGTGTTTTTCCCGGGATTGCCAACGAACTCACCTCAGCAAATTGCTATCTACAAAGAGCAATGCAAAGCTCCAGGTGCAATGATTGGTTTCACGGTTCGTGGTGGTGAAGAAGAGGCTTTTCATGTCTTAGACAGCTGCAAGCTTATTAAGTTGGCAGTTAGTTTAGGAAGTAACGAAAGTCTGGCGCAGCATCCGTTTTCAATGACGCATGCAGATGTTCCAGATGAAGATAAAATTGGAATGGGTATTACAGAGGGGATGATTCGTTTAAGTGTTGGAATTGAAAACTCTGAAGATATTATTGCAGACTTGGCACAAGCGTTGTCTTAATTAATCTATTGAAAGTGAAAAATTTATACCGTTTAGTTGTTTTAGTTTTTGTTGTTTTGAATGGATTCTTCAGCCGAGCTCAGTGTCTAACTTTCCTAAATGATCATTTTCCTCCGGAAATTATTGAGTCGCATCGAGAGATTTCTTTTGAAAAAAATAAAGAGGTGTACATCAATAAAGCAAAAGATGAACTTAAGGTTAAGTTGCGCGCCGATATGTCTGAAAAGATATTAAGCACTGTAAAATCTGAAACAAGCAACGGAGTTGTTGAAGTAAATGATAAGTTCACATCCTATTTCGATGCTCAAATAGATATTCAATCTTCTTCAAACCTGAGTTACGGGAATTTTGATTTTTGTGTTGACGAGAAAAATCGTAAAGTATTTGGTCGATTTACAATTGACAAGTTGAAATTAGCTAAGGCGAATTATGCTGATTGTTTGAGCGCTTTGAAAGGATTAATTGCAGAGGTTAATGCCGTTTATTATTCAGGTGCAGGTGTGGATGCAACTGTCTACAAGAAAGAACTTGATTTATTGAATTCGCAGAAGAAAACTTCAATATATCTAGACTCGGAAGTTGATGTTTCAAGTTTCGAATCGTTATACCCAGACTGCCAAAATGCAATTGCAAGACTTAGTCAATCGCAGGTACAATTGCATTATGAGTCTGAAATGGGAATTGTTAGTGATTCACTTGGAATGGAAAGGTACAACTATGCCATTCGATCGTTACGTAAGCTGCAGAAACAGTTCAGGAATGATCCGGTTATTCAAGAGGAATTGTCGTCTGCTGAAGTTAATTACAAGTCAAAACTTAAACGTGATGTCTTGCTTTACGAGTCTAATTCAAGATACGACAAGGCTCTGAAGGAAATAGATGCCTATTGTTCTTTACTTTCTTGTGAGAATGAAATTAAGGAGATGAAGTTGCAACTCCAGCGTGATTACTTCGACCAAATATTTGTTCAGCTCGAGAACGCTATTGAGAAGGGGCTTGAACAAGAGATAGATAAATTCAAAGTGCAAATCGAGAAGTTGAAAGATGTAAATCTTAAAAGTTTTATAGAAATTCAGAATAAGTGTTTTGAATATGAAAGAAATAAATCTCTGGAGCAAGCGAAAAATTTATACAATCAGCGAAATTATCAGGGAGCTTACGACTCTTTGAAAGAATTAGAAAAATCATGTGGAAAATCAGATTCGGAGATCATACGAATTAAGAAAAAAGTAGGAAATCACATTGTAAGAGGCTTGATTAAAAATGAAAAACAAACTAGACCTTTTAATTATGCTCTGAATTTAGGAGCGGACTTATTTTCTAATGAAGTATTGTTGGATTCGCTGAGTAATTTTCAAGTAACGAATTTAAATTTCGCCTATTCTGCGGGTATTTATAAATTGTATAATTACGGTAAATATGAAGATCACAATCGAGGACGTAAGGTTAAGTCGGCGGACTTTATAGGATTAAAGTTTACTTATTTCGATTACCCATCAACTTTCTATACTGGAGTTGGTGATACCATACAAGCGTTACCTTCCAGTAATTATTTGTATCAATTAGGCTTAGACGGAATCTCCGCGAGATTTCTGCATTACTCGTTTGGTGTTAAATATCAAAGCGTGGATAACCTTGGTGTAAATTGGAACAGACCAAGTGAATACTATGGAGCTTTGGGAATTCGTTTGGGAGTTCGAAAAATTAATTGGATTACAGATTTCGGGATTCGAACTCAATTTAAAGGTAGGGCCAATTTTCAAATAAGCACAGGTATCAATTATCGATTTGATTTTAATCGCAAGTTTGGAAGAAGGGACAGGTTAGCATGTAAAGCTAGATTGAAATGAAAAACGCCCGCATTCGCGGGCGTTTTTTTTGTCTAATATTTACGATTATCTCGCAATACCTACAGCACGTTTTTCACGGATAACCGTTACACGCACTTGGCCAGGATAAGTCATTTCAGTTTCAATGCGAGAAGCCAATGAGATCGCCAATGCATCGGCCTGATCATCTGTTACGCGATCAGCTTCAACCATTACACGTAACTCACGACCCGCTTGAATAGCAAACGATTTAGATACGCCTGGGTATTCCAACGCCAAGTTCTCTAAATCGCGCAAACGCTGAATGTAGGCTTCAACAACTTCGCGACGTGCGCCAGGACGAGCGCCTGAGATAGCATCGCAAACTTGAATGATTGGCGCAAGTAAGGTTTTCATTTCAACCTCGTCGTGGTGAGCGCCAATAGCGTTGCACACGTCTGGTTTTTCACCGTACTTCTCTGCCAACTTCATACCCAACACTGCGTGTGGTAATTCGCTTTCGTCGTCTGGAACTTTTCCAATATCGTGAAGCAATCCTGCTCTGCGAGCAGCTTTCGGATTCAATCCCAATTCACTTGCCATGGTAGCACAAAGGTTGGCTACCTCGCGGCTGTGTTGCAATAAGTTTTGTCCGTAAGATGAACGGTACTTCATACGTCCCACCATGCGAACCAATTCGCTGTGAAGGCCGTGAATGCCCATTTCAATGCAGGTACGCTTTCCAACTTCAACAATCTCTTCTTCAATGTTCTTGCGAACTTTCGCTACAACTTCTTCAATACGCGCGGGGTGAATACGTCCGTCTGTCACCAATTGGTGCAACGATAGACGAGCAATCTCTCTGCGAACCGGATCGAAACAGGAAAGGACAATAGCTTCAGGGGTGTCGTCTACAATAATTTCAACTCCGGTAGCTGCTTCAAGCGCGCGGATGTTACGTCCTTCGCGACCAATGATGCGACCTTTGATTTCATCGTTTTCAATATTGAAAACTGAAACGCTATTTTCAACGGCATGCTCTACAGCAGTGCGTTGAATCGTCTGAATAACGATCTTCTTCGCTTCTTGATTCGCTTTCAATTTCGCTTCGTCAACGATACCTTGAATTTGTGAAGCGCAAGCATTGCGCGCGTCTTCCTTCAACATTTCCATTAACTGAGCCTTTGCAGCATCAGCAGAAAGTTTAGAAAGGTCTTCCAGTTGAGCAATGATTTTCTGTTGTGATTTTTCTAAATCAGCAGACTTCTTTTCATTCAATTCAATCAACTTCGTCGCATTTTCTTTTTGAGCATCGGCCTCTTTTTCTTTGCGTTTCAGTTGTTCTTGTTGCTGTGAAATTTCGCGTTCGCGATTTTTGATGCGGTCTTCCGCTTGTTTCACCTTGTTGTTTTTTTCACCAACCTCGCGGTCGTGTTGCGACTTCAATTCCAAAAATTTCTCTTTGGCTTGAAGAATTTTTTTCTCTTTGAGGGTTTCTCCTTCTTTCTTCGCTTCTTCAATAATGCTGTCTTTCTTAGACTTTAACGCACCGTTTAAAACGAAATAGGTAAGAAGAGCACCACTGATTACTCCGGTAATTGAGCAAACAATAATCAATACACTGCCTTCCATTGGACATAAAGTATTAGTGTTCCACATGCGGACGTTCGGGTCCGTTTCCTAAAGCAGAGGGGGAGTAGAATGGACTAGTTCGCCAAATAACCGTCAACGAGATTCTCTAATGCTGAGAATTGCTCGGTATAATCGGGTGCGGCAGCTTCTTTTTCAATCACAACTTCTTTCTCAACAATGACTTCCTTTTCCACCACAACCTCAACGGTTTTTTCTATAACCTGAGCCGCGGTGTTGTTTAGTTTAGTTATGATTTGTAAAGCCGCCATGGCTAGTAAATCTCCTCTGTCTTTTACCGAATAGTTTTTCTGAAACATGGAAACGGCCTCCTCCAATTGCGCCTCTGCCTTGCGGATCGCAGCTTCTTCTGAAGCCTTCACCGATAGAGGGTAATTTTTACCAGCAATGGATATTTGTAAGGTTACTTCGCTCATTGTTCCACTATTTGTTTAATAGTAAAAGACATTCATCTATCTCTTTTACCAAAGCGTTGATTCTCTGCTTAGTTGAATGAACATGATCTACCTGTGTTTCATTCCTCAACGATTGGTTTGCTTCTAACTCTTCTATTTTAACATTTAAGTCCTCAATCTGATCTTGAAGTCCTTTGTTGATTTTGTATACCGAAGCCAATTCTTCGTTCACCTTAGCCAATGCGTTTACAGCATTGCGCTTGGCTTCACCCAATTCGTGAATTTTTGCCGTAAGTGTTTCAAAGTGTTGAGCCGATTCCATAAATACGTATAGCTTTTGTTGAAGCATTACAAAGTTAGTCAAAATCAGCCCAAGGACGTTCGCTTTTTTTCCTCAAGTCCTGTGAATAAAATAACCCGTGCGAATCGCATCGTTGGCTTTTTCTGTGCACTTTGCACTATGGTTTTCAGCAATTTGAATTCGAGTCGATTTTTGATTCTCCTTTTTTTGCTTTCTGCGACTTTTGCACAGGGACAAAAATGGACATGCAGTTCGCCTTTAGATATACCCTTGGAGCTCGCAGGTTCCTTCGCTGAAATTCGCTCGAATCACTTCCATTCGGGAATGGATTTGCGCACCGAACAGCGCGAAGGTTTGCCGGTCTATTGCGCAGCCGACGGATACGTTTCCAGAATAAAAATTTCACCTTTCGGATACGGCAAGGCCATTTATGTGACCCACCCTGAAGGTTATGTTACCGTCTACGCGCACCTTCAAAAGTTCAATCACGAAATCGATTCCTTGCTTCGACTTCAACATAAATCAAAGGAATCATACGAAGTCGATTGGTATTTGAAAGAGGGACAGATTAATTTGAAGCGAGGTCAACACATCGCTTGGAGCGGTAATTCGGGTGGAAGTGGTGGTCCGCATTTGCACTTCGAAGTGCGCGACAGCCGAACAGAGCAATGCATCGATCCCATGCGTTTTGGTTTGCCGGTGCGCGATACACTCGCTCCAATTTTTGAATCGTTCAGCGCATGGAGTGGTTTCGAGGCGAGCGAGATTAGTCCGAATGAATTGCCTACAATCGGACATTTCGTTTCAGGAAGAGGAGCTTCAGACACTTTGCCTCTTGAAATTCAACTTGGAAAATTAGAGTTGGCGGTATCCATTGTAGACCGCTATTTAAGTGGAAGTGGCGAATGCGGAGTGAAAGCCTTGCGTGTTTTTGTTGATGGGAATTTGTTTTACCGAATGGACATTCGGGCGGTGAATTTCAACACCACGAAAGGGATAAACGGATTTGTGCCGTTGGGAATGTACAAGTCGAAATCGGGTCAATGGTATCGTTGCTCAAAACCCAAACAAACGCCTCTAAAAGAAGAGGTCAGTATGTTTTATGTTCCGGTTGAAATTACCGACTCGCTCATTCACAGCATTCGTTTTGAAACAGAAGACTGGAAAGGGAATGTGGCTACTGCCGTTGGCTTTGTTCGAGCTGTTCAGCCCGTTTCGCCTTCACATGCGAATGCAATAAAACTAATTGCGGGACAGGAGAAATCGATTCAAACGAGATCAGGTAAGATCGTCTTCCAGAAAGAATCGCTCTTCGATGATGCAAGTGTGCTGCTCTTTGAACCCGTGTTCGATTCGCTCATGCCTCCTGTTGTGGAAATAGGTCATGAAGGAATTGCACTCTTTTCTCCAGTGAAAATTCAGTTCGATTTGAATTCAATGACACCTGAACAACGAAAGAAAGTTGTTGTGCTTCACGGAAATGCTTCCAAAAGAAAATCTATTGGTGGAAATGTGGAAGGAAATGCCATTGTGGCGAATGCTTCTTCGTTGGGAACATTCACCTATGCTTCGGATTGGGACAGTCCAGTTGTTGAATTTGTTGAACAGATTTTTCCTGAATCAGAATTAGTTGGAAGTGTGAAGTTCCGAGTGAGCGATGCGTTAAGCGGAATAGAAAGCATTCGTCCGGAGTTAGACGGGAAGTGGATTTACTATGAATACGACGCGAAGAACAATTCGGTCATGGTAGAATTGCCGTTGAGTTTGGTTGATGAGCAGCCGCATGAATTTTCACTGAAGGTGAAAGATAAATGTGGAAATGAAACGGTCTATAGAAAGACGTTCAATTAGAACATGCTTTTCGGAAGGTCAAGCCATTCAAGGGCTGAGCCGTGCATGATGTTTTCTAAGTCAGTTTGTTCCAACTGCATTTCTTCAATGAATTGACCAATGTGTAAATCGCCTAACGGAAAAGGATAGTCTGTTCCTAATGCGATTTTTTTCGTTGACTGTTTCGTCATGATGTAACGAAGTAAATCTGCATCATGTGTAGCGCTGTCGATCCAAAACTTGTTCAAGTATTGACTAGGCGCAACGTTGTTGTCTAGGGCCACAAGGTCTGGTCTACAATTAAATCCGTGTTCAATTCTTCCCAGTGTTGGAATGAAAGAACCGCCAGCATGGGCGAATAGAAAACGAAGCTTCGGGAATTTTTCAATGACACCAGAAAAGATGAGCGAGCAAATGGCGCGCGTGGTTTCAGCGGGCATACCCACCAACCAAGGAAGCCAATATTTCTTCATGTCGTTTTCGCCCATCATTTCCCACGGATGAACCATAACGCACATGCTTAAGTCTTCACAAGCCTTCCACAGCGGAAGAAATTTTTCGTCGCTAAGATTAACGCCATTGATATTCGATCCGATTTGTATTCCACGAAATCCAATTTTCTTAGCGCGTTCCAATTCAGCAATTGCCATTGGAATGTCGTTCATGGGAAGGGTAGCCAAACCAACATAGTTTTTCGGATGTTCTTCAACAATCATTGCAATGTGATCGTTTAAGAATTCGGAAACTTTTAGTGTGTGCTCTGGTTTTGCCCAATAGGAAAACAAAACAGGAATGGTGCAAACCACTTGAACTTGCGTGTTGAATTTTGCGTATTCATCGATGCGTAAAACGGGATCCCAACAATTCGATTCAATCTCGCGGAAGAACTGATCGCCTTGCATCATACGCGCAAAGCCAGCTCTGTGATGGTCGAGGTGAATGAATTTTCCATAGCCGAACTCCTTACTCCAGTTGGGCAAGTGGTCGGGCATAATGTGGGTGTGGGTATCTATTTTAAGCACGGCGGTTTTTGGTGTGGCGAAGTTAACGAATCTTTTATTCCTTTTTTACTTTGCGCAAATCGAGCATATTTACCGGATTCGTTGGGAAATTTTTAATGTTTGAACGAATGAAGTGCATGACTTGGTCGTAATACAATGGAATGATTGGAGTTTCGGAGTGAATAATCTCTTCGAGCTGTTTGCTATACATAAGTGTACTGTCGGCTGAATTGGTTTTGCCCATCTTCGAATAGATGTTGTCGTAAGCCTCGTTGCTGAAGTGGGTATAATTCGGTCCGTTCGGCGCAAAGCGCGGAGTGGTGAAAACAGAATAGAAATTTTCCGGATGCGCATAATCGGCTAACCAACTTTTTCGAAAGACCGAAAGCTGACATTTAGATGCTTGATCTCGAAACGCTGCTCCTTGCAATTGTTGTATCTCGCAAGGAATACCGATTTGCTGCCATTCGTGTTGAATGTACTCCATGAGGTCTGCGTAATCACTAGTAGTACTTAACACAATTGTCGGAAGATTTTTTCCATTGGGGAATCCGGCTTCTGCCAACAAATCAAGTGCTTGTTTTTTGTTGAAGGA